>LIDZ01014357.1_pt2 | contig 40857 bp, 37 predicted proteins | sample 644651 | NCBI WGS metagenome assembly LIDZ01 (sample SAMN03856242, study PRJNA289617) | food metagenome | isolation source: wine grapes on drying loft during traditional withering process | host: Vitis vinifera cv. Corvina | place: Italy: Gargagnago di S. Ambrogio di Valpolicella | collected 2014-01 | reverse complement strand
GCTGGGCAGCCAATCCTATCCACTTACTTACGAAGCAGCACCAAAAACGTCAACCAATGGCAGCTGAGTCCAAGAACGCGACTCGCGATTTCCTGATCTTCCTGCATGCGATGATAAGCATACCAAAGAACCGGATTAAACCAATGAATAATCAACACAACAAGCCCAGTATCGACATGGTACTGGGCTTGTTGTTTACAGATACGGTATTCGTTTTGCGATGTCATACATGAATATTAGAAAATGTTATTGATGATGTAATAGGAATCAAATTCAACCTAAGATTAAAGTAATAGTGACAAAATAAATGTCCAGATACAGACAAATGCTAGTAATGTTATGCTGTATTTTAAAGTCATCTTCGTTAATTCAGATTCTTTACCTGTTTCACCAACGGCAGCTGTTGCAATCGCAATGGATTGAGGAGAAATTAGTTTCGCCATCACTCCCCCAGCCGTGTTAGCGGAAACTAATAACGTTGGATTTGTTCCAATAATGTTAGCCGCTGTAGCTTGAATGGGTGTAAACAATGTATTGTTATTTACGACTGAGCCGGTCATGAATACCCCAATCCATCCTAATATCGGCGATAAAAGTGGAAAAATACTTCCTGTTGCAGCAACGGCTTCCCCTAATGCACTGGTTAATCCTGCGTAAGTCATTAATTTAGCTATACCGAGAATGGCGCAAATCATAACGATTGGAACCCAAAATTCTTTAATTGTTTTTGTGAAGAGCTTAGAACCTTTTGTGATACCTATAGATTGTGTTGTTATGATCGTTGTTAAGCCTGCCAGCAATATAGCTGTACCTGTTGAACTTATTAAATCAATGCTTGAACTTAAAGTTGATCCAGGTATTCCAAACGTTAATTTGGTAAAAGCAAGAACCTCACCTTTTATAAAGAATTTTTTAAATACGGGTAGGCTCCAAATTAAAACAAAAAAACTTAATAAATAAAATGGAGACCAGGCCTTTATCACATCTCCAACGGTATGTTTTTCAACTTTAACATCTTGGTCGTTGAGTAAGAAAATATGTTTGGGCTTCCACTTCTTTAAGAATAAAGCCAAAACGCCCATAGCTAATAAAGAAGGGATAATATCAGCTAATTCAGGACCTAAAAATAGGGTGATAACAGCTTGAGTCAGTGTATAGGTTGTAGATACAACTAAAATAGCTGGAAATACTTCTTTGATCCCTTTGAACCCATTTATTATGAAAATAAGTAAAAAAGGAATCGTGAAATTAATAATGGGTAACGTGAGTGCGGTCATCATGGAGACATCCATGGAAGTTACATTCCCCCCCAAATTCAATGTATCTAAGATGGCAACAGGAATACCAACGGCACCAAACGCTCCTGAAGCACCATTTGCGATGAGACAGAGCATAGCAGCTTGTAATGGTTTGAATCCTAATGAAACTAATAGAACGGCACAGATTGCAATGGGAACACCGAAGCCGGCAGCACCTTCAAGAAAGGCATTAAAACAAAATCCTATGAGTAGCAGCTGAATTCGCTGGTCTTGTGAAATCCCAGCAATACTTGCACGTAATACGTCAAATTTCCCTGACTCAACAGATATTTTATATAACCAAACGGCCATGACGATAATATAACCAATGGGCCATATGGCTTGAATGGTACCTTGTATGACACTTCCAATGGAATCGCCAATAGGTAAATTAAATATAAACATTGCAATCAAAAAGGTAACGACCAAGTTTAACAAGGCCGCATAGATACCTTTCATTTTAAATACGGTCAAACATAAAAGAAATAATATAATCGGAATAGCTGCAACCACGGAGGAGATCATTAGATTATTAAAGGGATTAAATGTGTCTACTAACATGGTAGGTTAACTCCTTTGTAAGTAAGAATCTTCTTACTCATAATCAAACTGTCCAAAATGAAGCTTGAATATCTTTTAAAACTTTAACGGAATTTGCAAACTTTTCTTTTTCATCCTCATTTAATGAAAGCTCAACGATGTCTTTTCTGCCTGAGCGATTGATAATCGTAGGAACACCGATATAAACATCGTTGTGACCATATTCTCCCTCTAACAGTGATCCCACGGGCAATACAACTTCTTCATTTTGTAAGATTGCTTTCGTTATTCTAGCCAGTCCCATTGCGATCCCATAGTATGTAGCACCTTTTGACTCGATAATGGCATAAGCTGCATCGCGAACTTGTACAAAGATTGCTTCTTGTCTTTCATCTGTCAATTCAGGTGCAATAAGCTTTCCTGAGATATTGGCTGTACTCCACACTGGAAGTTCTGAATCACCATGCTCACCTATGATATAAGCATGAACACTTGATGGTGATACATCATATTCTTCACTCAATAAATAACGGAATCTTGCAGAGTCTAAAATTGTGCCTGAACCAATAACTCTTTCTTTAGGTAAACCGGAGAATTTCCAAGTTGCATAGGCTAAAATATCTACTGGATTTGTAGCTACCAAAAATATGCCGTTAAATCCAGAATCCATAACACTTTTTACAATTGATTTAAAGACTTTAAGGTTCTTGCTTACTAAGTCAAGTCGTGTTTCTCCAGGCTTTTGCGCTGCCCCAGCACAAATGACAACGATAGACGCATTTTTACATTCTGTGTAAGTACCGCTTGTAATTTTTATTGGAGAGGGTGCATAAACAAGCCCATGATTTAAATCCATTACTTCGCCATTTGATTTCTCTGTATCTAAATCGACAAGCACTAATTCATTACAGATCCCCTGATTTACCAAGGCGTATGCATAGCTAGATCCCACTGCACCTGTTCCAATTAGAACCACTTTATCTCCAGTTGTTAAACTCATCCTTAATACCTCCAGTTGAACTATTTATATGGATAAAAATGTCGTAATGTAATTGAATTCTGTCTGCTGATGAACGTATTATGTCATCATTTTATTAGTAATATACTTGTGGTGGATACTCATCACCGAAGAAAAGGATATGGGATATAAGATTATGCAAAGAAAAGCCTCTACCCTTATTTTCTGTGCTAAGCTCCTCGACAGGGGGAGACAGATTCACCCGCTATCACTAAGACATCCGGATATTATTTCTATTAAAACAACTCATGTCACAAAACGGCAGGTCCCGATTGTTATATAGGCATAGAAGCAAAGGAGGTGAGCATGTGAAGCCAACCATCCCCGGGGAAGTGGAAGAGAAAAGCAATGAGATAGAAGCGATCATTGATCGTGTCAAATTAGGAGACAAGCAGGCGTATGAAATGATTATTCATCAGTTTGAACGGCAAATGTACACCTACTGCTACTATATTTTGAAAAACCATGAAGAAACCGAAGATGCTGTCCAGGAGATTTTTATCCGAGCATACGAGAATCTTCATCGATACAGCAGGCAGGCGACCTTCTCAGCGTGGCTTTATAAGATGGCCTATCACCACATGATGAACATAAAGAAAAAGCAGGGTCGCTGGTTCGAGCTAGTTCATCAGTTCAAGGAGCAGCAACCCAAAATTGAAATTACACCTACACCCCAAGAGTCTGTTATTGAGGAACTGTTGACCTATCTCACCCCAGAAGAGCGGCATATTTTGCTACTCAAAGCGGTTGAACAGTACAGCTTTGACGAAATCGGAGACATTATGGGTATAAAACCGGCAACGATTCGCAAGAAATACGAACGGCTTCGCCGTAAGCTTTTAGATTACAAACGTAATAATGGAGGGATCGTACATGGTACATTTGCCAAATCAAACTGAGTCAAAAGAAATGGACACGATCGAGCAATGGATTCGGAATTCGGAAATGCCAAGAGCAAGTATGAGCCATCAAATTATGAATAAGATAGGAGATCAAACTATGAGTAAAACGAAATCGAATTTTGTGAGAAAAACATTAGTTACCGTATCGGCTGCAGCAGTACTAGGCGTAGGTGTGATCGGCTCAGGTTTCGTATCCCCTGCCATGGCGGATGCTTTGAAACAAATTCCGGTAATTGGAGGTATCTTCGCGGGAGTCAGTGATGAGAAATTGCAGACAGCGATTGATCAAGGGATCGCTACCAGTCCTAACCTGAGCGTGACGCATGACGGTGTGACATTGAAAGTGACTGATCTTCTGTATGACGGGACCCGTCTAAAATTTGCAGTGGAGCGTGAGGGTGTCGAATTGCCTTCAGTATTTGCTTCAAATCAGGGTGATAATGACGGAGTCAAAGGATATTTTGAGAGTAGGGCAGTGATACTACTGGCTAATGGCAAGGAAATCAAATATACCGGGGGATCGTTCGGGGATGTCCCATATAAAGAGAATACCTATCATGCTGAATTATCGAAGGGGTTGTCTCTTCCAGACCAATTCGAGTTGACCATTCAAGCCAAAGTGACACAAATTGAAGAGCCATTCGAATTCAAGATTCCGGTGAAAATTGACAATAATATGCTTGTATTGAAGCCGAATGCAACCGAAACAGACGGGAAGTTTAGTTATACGGTGAAACAATTGGAGATAACTCCAGTATCCACTAGACTGATTCTGGATAGCACGGGTGATGTTCCTACAACACCTGAGCTATCAGGCGACTATAGTGCGACGATGGTTTACTATGATATTGTGGATGACCAAGGGAATGAAATTAATCAGGATAGAGTTGGATTCTTTAATAGTAAACCTGGGACTGAGTACCATGTAAATGAGCTGTATCAGGCATTCGATGCGACGCCTAAATCCATTACGATTAAACCTTATACCTTTACGGTAAACACCTCTGATTGGAGCATCGTTGGAGCAGGTAAAGGGATTACAGGTGATAAAACATATCTCAAAGATCTGGAGCTAACCATTCCGGTTCAGCCTTAATAGTAGCACCGCTTTATCTGTCAAATGCGTTGAGAATATAAAACAAGAGAAACCCTCTTCTTAGTGAAGGAGGGTTTCTCTTATTTGTACAACAATTGTAGTTAGTGTTCATCAAGCCTAGGGCGAGTGTTCAGTACATCACGCCACACGTCAGGGTGCTTTACGGATCGTGGCCTGCTTTAGCATGCCAATTCACGACCTCCCCGCCATCCAGATGACACATAACCCATTTATAGTATAGGGTATCCATCGCCTGCGGACTTGGTGATGGATCATCAGCGACATTAGTGGGCGGCATTGGTGAATGACCTCACGCCAGCTAAAATCTCCACGTTCGAGAGCGTGTAAAAGTAACTCTGTAGTGTCTTTGTTACGTTAGGGTACATCATTTCTCTTTGGAAGAAGTGACGATTAATATATCAATACTAAGGAATCAGGTTTTTGGGAAGTATTTATAGTTGCGTTATTTGAATGATAAGACAAAATTTCAATCAATTGTTCTGCCATATGTGTAGTCGTATATTTGAACCCACTCTGTACCCATTCAATGATTAATCCAAAGAGGGCATAGGCATTATAGCTGGCAAATAAATCGGAATTTATGCGCTTATTATTGTTAGATACTGCTTCTAAATCCTGTTGTACTAGTTGTTTTAATATGGCACAAATCTTATTTTGAAATCCAGGTAATACATTAGAGTTTACAATGATCGCATAAAACTTAGCGTAGGTAGAAATATGCTCAAAAATCTTTATGGTCGAAGTTGTAAGCTCACCAATAATAAAAGTATCCGTCTGAAGATAGGGCTCTTTATAAGATGCAATCAAATCTTCCATAATGTCATCAATCAGTTCATTCAGAAGTTCTTCTTTCGATTGATAGTGTTTATAGAATGTTCCACGGTTTAAATCCGCAAAAGTAACAATATCGGTTATCGTAATTTTTTTGAAATCTTTTTGCTCCATAAGCTCGATCAATGCGTCTTTTAATTCTTTTCTCGATTTTCTGATTCTTCGATTGTTATTTATCAACAGAACACCGCCTAAATGTCTATTTTACAATCCTATTTGAACAGATTCATAAGTTAGTGTATATTCATCAACATTTAGCGTACCATTTGCTTATTGATACTTAAATTATAGAGGATTAAACTGAGTTAGTACAAATTTAAAATGGTTTCCAGGAATTAATATATTGAGTGCTTACAACCAACTATAATCAAAAAGGAGACATTAACATGAAACTTCAAGAAAGAGTTGCCGTTGTTACGGGCGCAGCTTCAGGTATGGGGAAATCGATTGCAGAATTGTATGCTAAAGAGGGCGCAAAGGTCATTGTTGCTGATCTTAACTTAGAAGGTGCAGAAAAAGTTGTAGCAGGGATCATTAGTAATGGTGGCGTAGCAAAAGCAATGCAAGTAAATGTTGCGAAGTTAGAAGATATCGAAAACATGATTGATACAGCAGTCAGTGAATATGGTACGTTAGATATTCTAGTTAATAATGCTGGTATTATGGATGGATTCGAACCTGTTGGTGAAATTACGGATGAAAAATGGGATTTAATATTTGATATAAATACGAAAAGTGTGATGCGGTCTATCCGTAAAGCACTACCTATCTTCTTAGAAAAAGGAAAAGGCGTTATTGTTAATACGGCTTCTACAGGCGGATTGAACGGTGCTCATGCTGGCGCTGCGTATACTGCATCTAAACATGCTGTTGTAGGACTGACGAAAAATACTGGTTTTATGTATGCAAATAAAGGGATTCGTTGTAACGCAATCGCACCGGGTGCTACCGCAACTAATATTGGAGCTTCTATGAAAAATATTAGTGAATTTGGTAGCAGTCGTACTGGATTAGGCCAATCTGTGATCCCTCGAGTGGGTACACCTGAAGAAATTGCTCAAGTTGCTTTATTTTTAGCTTCTGATGATTCCAGTTTTGTAAATGGAACAGTCATAACGGCGGATGCTGGTTGGACTTCTGCATTCTAATTCATTTATCATATAACGCTGCTAGAGGAACATTTAGCGGCGTTTTTTATTGGGAATAAACAATTGATTACTATTAAAAAGGCACCCGCTTTGGGTGCCTTTATCTTCGTCCATATGAAAGGGCGAAGATAATCGGTATACCTAGCAACACAAGACCAACGAGTACGAAGCCAAGTGAAATAATATGACGTCGATTATTATTTATCGTTTTACGATAAATAGGTATTTCAAAACAATAAATAAATGATAATATATACAATGTAAATATATGGAGGTGAGATCATGAATAAAAGGTTAATCTATATTTTAGACGCGGCACTTATTATCATTTGCATAATCACCTTAGCGACAGCCGTATTTGGGTTACCTAAGATGGCTAGCATGAGTGCAAAGGCATTTCCTGAAGTTGCTTATCTACGATACCCGATACTTTTGGGGATTTATGTTGCATGTATGCCATTTTATATGGGTGTTTTTCAGACATTCAGACTCATAAGGCTTATAAAGAAGGAAAATGCTTTTAACGAACAAGCGTGTAGGTCATTGAGGGTAATCACCATGTCTACGATATGTGTCATCACTCTTTTTATGATAGGGACTATTTATCTTAATGTAGAAAAAGCACTTCCGCCGGGGTTATTCTTACTAGGGATAACCATTATATTTGCTGCATGTGTGATTGCTGTTTTTGCAGAAGTACTTAGAGCGTTACTTATGAAGGTTATTGATATTAAAAATGAAAATGATTTAACGATATAAGGTGATGGTGAATGAGATATGGGGATAAGGATAAATATTGACGTGATGTTGGCTAAAAGAAAAATGTCGGTAACTGAGCTTGCCGAAAAAGTTGGGATTACGATGGCTAATCTATCCATCCTTAAGAATGGTAAAGCCAAAGCCATAAGATTAAATACACTAGAGGCCATATGCAAATCTTTGGATTGCCAACCGGGAGATATATTAGAATATATTGAGATCTAATAAAGGCTAAGATGAACAAATAATAGGTTATTCTTATAATCGTTAACTTGATATTTATATGACTCCCCTTCAGAATGAAGAGAATGTTATTCATTAAGGGGGTTATATGACATGAATGATGTGATTGTGCGGAATAATGTGAAAGTGATTGGAGAAGGAGAACGAACAATCATGTTTGCACACGGATTTGGGTGTGATCAAAGCATGTGGCAATTTATCACACCTTCATTGCTCGGATGACAGTATCGTCCCTATAGAAGTAGGGGAATATTTACATAGACACTTGAGTAACAGTACGTTCCGATTAATGGAGGCAGAAGGTCATTATCCTCATATTAGCCATCCAGAGGAAACAGTTTCTTTAATTAATGAGTATCTCCTATAAAATCGTCCAGATTATGCAGCATTGAAAGGATATTAGAACATGGATGAACGGTTGAAATATGCGCCATGTGGGTATATCTCCATTACACACGAAGGAATGGTTACGGATGTGAATCACACATTCCTTGAAATGATGGGATATACTAGGGAAGATTTGGTGCATAAACATATTGAATCTATCATGACTACGGCTAATAAACTCATTTTTCATTCATACTTCTACCCTTATATCAATCTGGATGGACATGTGGAAGAGTTGTATTTTAGATTGAAAAACCGTCAAGGGGAGTCGATTCCTTTTATCCTAAATGGGAGACAGTTCGAGATTGAAGGCGTAGAGATTATTGATTGTGTATTAGTGCAGATGGGCAAACGCATTGATTATGAACTAGAGCTTCAGTCTGCTAAAAAGAAAATTGAAGATGCCTATTGGGAAAAGGATCAAGCGCTTGTGAAGTTGGAGCAAATCCATATAGAAATTGAACAGAAGCAACAAGAGCTGCTGGAGATTAATGCCATTTTATTAGAACGTTCTATTACAGATAAGCTCACAGGATTAAAAAATAGAGGGTTTTTCCAAGAAAAGTTAGAAGAACAGATCATACGATATGGCAAGACTCAAGAGCCTTTTTCGATTGTTATCCTAGATATAGACCATTTTAAAAAGGTGAATGATACGTGGGGACATCAGACTGGTGATGATGTATTGGAGAAATTAGCGGATATCTTAACATCTCATACTCGTCATAAGGATGTTGTTGCTAGGTATGGTGGGGAAGAGTTTGTGCTGATCTTGCCTAACGTAGATGTACCGGAGTCAAAGATAAAAGCGGATCATTTACGGCAGGCCACAGCGAATTCCACTTGGCAAACAGGCATCATCACAGTGAGTATTGGTATAGCAACGTTTACGTCAATGGATTCAGATACGACCATAATGAAAAAAGCGGACCAAGCACTTTATGCCTCGAAAGAAAATGGCAGAAATCGCGTTACACACATCATGGATTTGGATGAAAAGGTTCTTTAAAAAGGTTCTTTAAAAAGGTTTTTTTCAAGAGACGGGTACCCACCCTTTAGGGACGGTGCAGGCAGTTCTAAAGGTGGGACTCACATGGGGGACTTAAACAGATGGATAAAAAAAACCAAGATTTTACAGAAGGATACGCAAGCGTTCTAAATGATTGGATGTCAGCTGACATCATTCATAGTGACTTACTTGCTACGAAGGATCTTGTTTTTAACCCTTGCAGATATGATTGCTCACAACCAGTCCTTGAAGTACACAATGCTGTATATGGAGCGTATATTTTTAACTTGAATGCTCTCGCCATTAGATTTCGTATTGCAAGAATCACGCCTACAAAGATCGGGCAGTTTGTGACGATATGGGAGAGGATTGGGGCTGGACCGATCCAACCCTATGATGTATCTGATTCAGTCGATCTCTTCGTTATTAGTACACGCTCAGGTAGTCACTTTGGTCAATTTATATTTCCAAAAGCGGTTCTATGTGATCACGATATATTATCCGATAAAGGTGAAGGTGGAAAGAGAGGCATACGGGTATACCCACCTTGGGACAATCCTACGAGCCGTCAGGCTCAAAAAACTCAGAAATGGCAGTTGGAATATTTCTTGGAGATACCTGTGAATATACCAATAGACTTTGTTCGTGCTCAAATGCTTTACGGCACCAAGTTGTGAGTGGGTTGGGGAGAAGAATCCCGAGCCCATTTCGTCTGATTTACAAGGATATTCAGACCATTCCGTGTTGAAGTTGGGATATAACAAGCGGAATAAGATAAAAAATAGTTATGCACATGTGGATAAAGAATTCAGAACAACGTATCTCGGTCTAGAGGATGAGTTGATTTCAGTACAAGGTCCGATTACAGGTGATCCGGGACGTTGTACAATCAAGAAAGATTAAAAAGGGGGACGGGATGGATATGAAATGGCATCGGTACGTAACACGCTTTGCAGTGTCAAAAGGATTGGATGGACGAGAAATTGATTATCAATGGCCGTCTCCCTCATTTCCGGTCGTTAGTATTCGCAGTAATCTAGGGAGATACTCAGATAAAGGGTATGGGAACGGAAGTAGACCACGTTTTAAGACGGCAGTAGGATTAATTGCCATTGGAGATGTAGCTATTGGATTGATCTCGATAGGTGCTGTAAGCGTGGGACTGTTATCCATAGGTGCGGTGTCACTTGGTTTGTGGTTAGCATTAGGAGCAGTAGCGATGAGCTGGTTTGGTTGGGCAGTCGGTGCGGTTGCAATGGCAGGAGTTGCGGTGGGTGCTGTTGCCATAGGAGCTAAGGCGCTTGGAGCAGTTGCCATAGGAAAGTTCGCGGTGGGTGCAGTGGCCATTGGGCAATGGGCATATGGGGTAGTCGTGATCGGCGAACATGGTATTGGATTAATTCCTATCACGATTGACGTAATGAATTGGTTCCGGCGATTGTTCGGCTCTGGAGGTTAAGGGTTGGAATGAAATAATACTAAAAAACTCGTCTTTGTGCTTGCTCAGCATTGGACGAGTTTTTGTATTCTCTAATTATTCGTAAGTTCTATTCCATCATTTCATAGGATAACGATCCATCCTCGTGTATAATGCGGTGTATAAAACTATAGAAAAGAGGCAGGAATATGTCAGCTGAAGCGATTTTCAAGGGTAATGTTAACCAAGCAATTTGCGCATTTACATTTGATGACGGGCCTGCTCAGCTTCCACTTGAATTATGGCTTGATGTTTTAGAGCAGGAAGACGCGGTAGGTACCTTTTTCTTCACCGGAGAGTGGATGAATCGGTACCCGGATAAAGCGAGAGAAATCCTGTCCCGGGGTCATGTGCTTGCCCCTCATACCTATTATCATCGTCGGATGGCACAAGTGCCAAAATCCGTATTTGTGGAGGAGTTACAATTAACTGAATTGGCTTACCAGGATGCAACGGGACTTCCTTGCCCGAGCATTATGCGCTTTCCTTATTTTTCGTTTGAACAGGAGAATTTGGAGTGGCTAGCAGAGTTGGGGTATCTTGATATTGAAGGTTTCGATTCTGGCGATTGGGATGGTGGTCCTGCAGAAGGTATTATCGCAAAAGTAGAGCCGAAGCTTGATAATGGGGCCATCGTTGTGATGCATAGCAATGATATTGCGAAGGGAACGCCTGAGGCATTAAGGGAACTTATTCGGATAGCCAAGGAAAAAGGGCTTAGAGCAGTAGGCATACCCGAGATACTAGAGTCAGTTGGAATAGAAGTGGGTTATAGACCTTGGAAAATTACGGTGGAGGTTCCTGCTGAGTTAGACCATCCGGTGGATAATTGGGTTGCTGTGAAGGATGATCAAGTGCTGTACGAGCTTGCAGCTCAGACGGTAGAATGGAACATTCCGCAATATACGATGCAATTCACTTCCGAAGGCGAATGGCTTGAGCATTTGGAGACTCCTCTTGAGGAATCGGGCGTGACAGAGGATCGCAAGCTATTTACAATCCAAGATAATTACGGCAGCTATTGGGGTTATGTACGCGCTGGCTACAGGGAAGATACGCTTGTATTATTAGATTATGCGGCTAAGGAAGCACATGCGGATACATTAGTGTACCTTCTTCATTGGGCTGTTGAGACTGCGTCTCGCCTTGGGCTAACTCGAATTGAGGCAAGAAGGGATATTCGCAGAATGAACGAGATGTGCAGACAGCTAGGTTGGCAATCGGAGATTAAGGAAGATCAATAAGCAATGAGTAAAATACAGGGGCTACCAATTTAATGGTAGCCCCTTTTTATAAAGGCGAGAGGTAATGGAGATTATCAATCAAATAATGATGTTCTAATTATTATACAAATTAGTGCTAAAGCATTAAGATTAACGGATGCAAACAACCAGGAAGTACTATATGTTTTAACTCAAATATTTAAGGTTTAGACAATGAATATCTGAGCTTCTGGTTCGTACTTTGGAACATAGTAGTAAATCAATGTAATCGAAAAAAACGGCTGAATGGGGTTGAACCCATTCAGCCGTTTTTCTATTAGAGGCATCAATCTAGCATTTGCTCTTTACGATACTCTCCGGGATTGATCCCTTCAAGTTTCTTGAAAACGCGGCTGAAATAGTTCTCGTCTTGGTAACCTACCATCTCAGCGACCTGAGCAATTTGCAAAAGGGGGTTATGTATGGCTCTATTCAAGCTAGATTCATCAGGCGACTACAAACTATTAAATAAACAACCATTTTAATAGATATTACTATATAACTATTCCCTACTTAATATGCTTTGAATATACATATATTAGTAGAAGGCATTGAGAGGAGGTGTTTTTTACGGATAGTAATAAAAGGGGGAGTTTGTATGAGTTTTGAAATTGGAATTACTATATTTGTTTTTATCATGACCATGCTAGTTATTTTTTGGAGACCAGGGGGTATAAATGAAGCTTGGCCGGCGTCAATTGGGGCAGGGATGGTATTACTCACAGGAATTGTATCAGGTGGAGATCTTGCGGATATTATCAGTAAGATTGGGGGAGCCTCGATTACCATCATGGCGACCATTGTGATGGCTGTCATATTAGAAAGTTTCGGTTTTTTTAACTGGGCAGCTGCACGGCTTGCGATCCTATCTAAAGGTTCAGGGTATCGTCTATATTGGTATATTCAATTATTATGTTTCTTAATGACTCTTCTATTCAATAATGATGGTAGCATATTAATTACGACGCCAATATTGATATTACTTCTACAAAGTCTCCGCCTACAACATCGTGAAATGATTCCTTATCTATTAAGTGGAGCCTTGATCGCAACCGCTTCTAGTACACCTATTGGAGTAAGTAATATTGTAAACTTAATCGCATTGGAAATTGTTCATATGACGCTCTATATGCATACAGCCATGATCTTCATACCAGCAACGATAGGATTGTTATTCATGTCGTGGTTAATGTTTATAGTAGTAAAGAAGAAATTGCCCGCCACCTTACCAGATCCAGCATATGATATTGAGGAGAGTTTTTTCAGTAAACATGTTCATGTATTAAAAGGCAAAGGTTCAGTTGGCACCAAAAATAAACGTACGAAATCGATGTTGAGATTGTTACTGTTTGTTTTTGTGATGCGGAGTCTCATCTTTGTAGCTTCTTATTTTACAATTCCAATTGAATGGGTTGCTGTATTTGGCTCATTAGTGCTACTTTTTTGGAGATGGTATCATCTAGGTACGAATCCTTTGGACATTTTGAAAAAAGTGCCTTGGCACATATTTATATTCGCATTCTCTATGTATGTCATTATTTACGGATTACACAATGCTGGACTAACAGCGATGTTAGTGAGCATATGTGAACCCATTGTAAACCAAGGGTTGATGCAAGCGAGTCTTACAATGGGGGCATTAGTCTCCATTCTATCGAACATCTTTAATAATCATCCTGCTTTAATGATCGGGACTATAACTTTAACTGAAATGGGATTGGACCCACTAACGTTAAAGACTATCTATCTTTCCAATATCATTGGTAGCGACATCGGATCGTTATTATTACCTATTGGAACATTAGCCTCTCTATTGTGGATGAATATTCTAAGACAAAATAAGATTGAGATTCAATGGAAGGATTATTTAAGAGTTTCATTCATTGTAATCCCCATAACAACCATAGTGACATTGATTCTATTATTTTATTGGGTACAGATGGTGTTCGGTTAAGAAAGGTTTGTAGTTCCATTGAACGAGACCGGAAAGTATAACCATTCGAGAAATTCACCCTGATATTGGGGTTTTTTTTTGTTGAAACGAAGCGTATTTATTAGCGTGTGACAATAATAAATCTCCAGTATATGGTGCACTCTCAGTAGCATCAATGCTATTATACTGTAGAGTTACTATATACAGGGAGGTTGGGATAAGAACCATGATCAAGAAATCGTTAAAGTGGTTAGGCTGGATCGTGCTCATTCCAGTAGTTATTATTTCAATATTTCTTATCTATGTTACAGCGGTCGATTACAAGCCCCCAGCACAAGTACAGCTCCAAACCAACAATAACAACAGTAACGAACTTAAGCAAGGTGAACCAGTGACTGTCACGACCTTCAATATTGGTTATGCTGGACTCGATCAGGGACAGGATTTCTTCATGGATGGTGGAACCATGTCACGTTCAAGTAGCAGAGAGCAGACAGAAGAGAATCTATCGTCTATTCGTAATATTTTAAAAGAAACCCGCTCAAATCTATATGTACTGCAGGAGGTCGATGTAGACTCCTCACGTAGCTTCCACATCAACGAAGTCGATGTACTAAGTAACTTACTACCAGAATACAATAGCACGTTTGCCCTTAATTATAAGGTGCCATGGGTGCCCGTTCCTGTGTTGCGTCCGATGGGTTCGGTAGAAAGTGGATTGCTAACCTTGTCCACGTTCCTGAGTACATCACATACTCGATTTGATCTGCCTGGCAAGGAAAGCTGGCCTGTACAGCAGATGGAGCTAGACCGTGCCTTTATTGCAAGCAGATTTCCGGTAGACAACGGTAAGGAACTGGTTCTAATTAATCTACATTTGTCAGCGTTTGACAAGGGTGGTGAAATTCGCAAGCAACAACTGGCGTTCCTAGCGAATTACATCAAAGGGGAGACGGAGAAGGGTAGCTATCTTATCATTGGTGGTGACTGGAATCATTCCCTCCCGGGGACAGAACCGAAGAATTTCGCTTCACAGCAGGAGTGGCCTGAATGGCTACAGAAATTCCCCGAAACCTTCAGCGCAGAAGGCTTCCAGTGGGCTAACGATCCAACGATTCCTAGCGTACGGACACTCGATATACCTTATCAAAAGGGTGTGAATTTCCTCGCTGTCATTGATGGTTTTCTCGTATCACCGAATATCGAGATTGTGAGTGTGAATGGGCATGATCTAAGCTTTAAGAACAGTGATCATAATCCTGTTACGGGAAGTTTTATTTTGAAATAAAATGAAGACAAGACGAAAGGGCACCCAAATCGGGTGCCCTTTCGTCTTGCACTAGAGATGGTGCGGTGAACTAGATCTCCCGCAACTTTTAAGTGAATCCGGTTAGAAATAGAGTATAAATAAAATATATGTTTGAAAAATGCTTAGGTTTACTAACGGATTAGCGTTGGAGCTAGGAAATCAAACATAGGAATATTTCTCAATAGTCCGAATGCAAAGGTCAAGATTAACATTACGGTCATAATACCATTGCTTATTAGTCGCATTTTTTTCTTTTTTGTAATGAAGTACATCGCATACAAAGGAAGTAAAATAAACACTAAAGGGTTATATCTAAATGCCTGAATAACATCTAACCGCAACAAGGACAGAACAGCTCTTGTTATTCCACATCCCGGACAATAAAACCCAGTTAACTCGTTAAACACACAGGGAATGCCGATATTCGTCAACGGTAACCATACTTTTAGGTAAAGTAGCCCTCCAACGCCAAGCGAAACACCCCAATATAGTATGGGGTGTCTCTTGGGATCGAACTTAAACTTAAAATGCAAGCTTATTAACTTCCAATTGAGCTAAAACATACACTACGATACTCAGACCGAAGATTGAAAGGACAAGGTAAAGGGTAGAATTATCTGATTCATATATGCCACGTTGTTTTTGTGCTTCAGAGATTTGTTTCCCTACTTGATAGGCCCAAACGATACTCCAAATTCCACATGTGATCAATGTGAGTAAAAAATGTTTTCCTCCTGTAAAAGAGGGGTCTTTACTTAACTTACCGATATCAGTAGTTAAAACAATAAACCAATAGATGCCATAGATGCCGCATGTGACTAAGGATAAAATAATTGCTGTAACGACATTTCTCTGAATAACCATTACACACCGTCCCGTTAATTAATGTATTTTTGAAACATAACAATAAATCATCGTCGAATTTGTTCAGAGTAAATATGAAAATTACAGGAAATGAAAAAAATCGACAATATTATCATAAGGAAATATAAAAATATATACAAGGAAATGTTTTACATAAGGTGATGGTTAACTTTACTTATTCAAACTCCAAGCCGCTTGTGGACTTGGAGTTTGTTCTGTGTGAACGGAAATGTACGGATACTATAATGGTAGGTCGCGTTTGCGAAATAGAACAATGGCTAGACCGAATGATATCAATCCGATAAGGCTGAGACTGATGGAGGTTACAACTAAATTCCCATTCCCGTTTACAATGTCGCCGGGCTTATACAAGGTGAAGATGGAGAAGTATTTCATCCAATCGATCGTTTCACTGATTTTGCCCAATAGATCTAGACTGAAGAACCCGAACGTAATCATTCCAGAAATACCCAAAGCCTTCTTCTCATCATTGGACATGGCGGACACGAGGAAGCAGATCCCGCCGAGAGCAAAGAAGAGCAAGAATGCTGCCATATTCATCTGAATGAATCGGGATGTATCAAATTCATATTTATTTCCCAGAAACCAAGCGTTTCCGGCAAATCCAGCGATCGTCGTGACGGCCATGATCAGGAATAGTCCGCTCGTTAATACACTTGCTTGTGTGAAAGCGACTCTCCCACGTGTTGTCGGGGTGGACAATAAATAGGCCATGGACCCTTGATCCACCAGTTTGGCCATTAATTGAGTCGATAACTGGACGCATACGATAGAGAGTATTAGAACTAAAATTAATCCGTAGTATTCCCCTGAAATGAAAGCTTCAGCACTGCCAAAACCGCTGAGACCGAATGCTTTTCCCACACCTTCTGGCATGGACTTCACCAGCTCATCGATGGCTTTCGTATTGTTAGCGATACTAGGATATAACCAGAACATAAGTAAGATATAAAATGCAGACCCGAATGCATAGTTCATAAAGCTCTTCATGTACACTTTCATCATCTGTTTATATAAGGTGACATTCATGATATCGTCCCCTCCCGCTCATAGTAATTCATGAATATATCTTCGAGGTTTTGAGTGAAAATATCGATATTACGAACCTTGTACTTTGCCGTTTCTTCCACGAACTTATCGTAATTGCCCTGAACGGCAACCCGCACGCGATTTCCTTCGTGTGATTCAATAAGTAAACCCGAATCTAAGAATGACAACACATCGGTAGGGTGTTCGAAGGTCACTTCGAATAGCTTGCGTTGCACGGACTGTAATTCATGAATATCCTTAATCGCAATGATGACACCATCCTTGATGATCGCAGCTCGGTCACAAGTCCTCTCGATTTCCGGGAAGCTGTGTGATGACATCAGGAAAGTCTTCCCTCGTGCCTTCTCCTCCAGCACAATTTCAATAAACACCTTTTGCATAAGAGGATCGAGACCTGATGTTGGTTCATCCAGAATAATCACAGCAGGGTCATGCATGAATGTGGCTACGATCCCAACCTTTTGCTTCATACCTTTAGACATTTTACGAATGGGCGTATGAATGTCGAACTGCAGACGTTCGATTAAGCTCGTGCGCATCTCTAGGTCTTTCATTCCTTGCATATTTGCCATGAAATCCAGAAAAGTCTTACCTGTCATTCCGTCAAAAAAGGATATTTCTCCAGGAAGATATCCGACGTAGCTTTGCACCTTCCCTTGTTCCTTCCACGTATCCAGTCCATTTATTGTCACATATCCTTTGTCAGGTTTCATGAAGCCCATGATATGTCGAATCGTCGTAGACTTACCTGCTCCGTTGGGTCCCAGAAACCCGAAGACTTCGCCTTCCTTCACCGAAAATGAGACATCGAAAATTCCTTTTCCATTTGAAAATGTCTTAGTTAAATGTTCAACGGTTAACATACGGGCACCTCCAAGAATAGAGATATGAAATATTATGAATCATATATTTCAAATGTTATTATATACCCGAACCTAATCAAAGAGAAAATCATGCAAACCACTTTGGACATGTTGCGGACATCGGACCCGAAGAATATTCGAATCGCCGATATTTCCAAGATGGCTAAAGTATCGCAAGTGACGATCTATAATTATTTCGGAAGCAAGGAGGCCCTGCTCCGCGAAGTGTTCAAGAACTACTTCGACAAGGCCATCCGCGATTTCGAGGAATATATGAACCAGGGTCATTCGTTAAAGGAAAAGATCGAGCATATCATTTTTCTGGAGAAAGAATCGTATAAAGATTTCCCACCTACGCTTATTAAAGAACTATTGATCGAAGATAATGAACTGTCCCGTTATATCGAAGAGCAGTACAAGGAAAGAACGATCCCTTTGACCATTCGAATAATTCAAGAAAGTAAAGATAGCGGCGAAATCTCGGATGACGTGTCCATCGAGAATGTCCTGACGTTTATTCAACTGTATATGAATCAGTATGAAACAATACTTGAAATGGCCAATAAAAGCGGAGATATGGACAACTTTCTCGAAGGAATGGTCCATATGTTCTTTTACGGGGTTTGCGGGAAAAGGTAATTAGCTTAAGCAGGGATTTCAGTTTGCTTGGAGTGATAAGGAGAACCGTATCATAAGTAGGGCGAAAGGCAAATAGTTATTAGAAAGTATACATACTTTTCTTCGGGGCGAAGTTGCTCCATTTGGGTCTTTGTTCTGCATAAGCATATTGTTATCCTTCTAGATTTCACCACCAAAGCAGCAAAAACTGCGAAATGCTTTTCAAAGAGAGACGTGGCTTCGTAAGTTCTTTACATACAGTCGAATAGAAGAGAGCACACATACAGGTGCTCCTCTTTTATGTTATATAGAAAATTACGCAAACAATTCATTAAATTTCTTTTATACCTCTTTGCTCAAATACATTCATTACTTGTACCATAGCACTGCACGCTTTTGGAAAGCCAACATAAGCGGCACAATGAATAACGAGTTCAACAATTTCTTTTGGACTCATCCCCACATTGAGCGCGGCATTAAGATGAAAACCCATTTGCTCAAAAGCGCCTTGTGAAATCAACGCTGTCAGAGTGATTGTTTCTCTTTGTTTAAAATCTAATATTTCTCTGGAATATATTTCTCCAAAACCAAATGAAACTAGAAAATCAGCAAAATCCGGATAGAATTTTTTGAATGATTCTATCGCTATTAAACCTTGTGCTCCAACCATTTCATTTAGAACTTCCATTCCCTTGTTATAATTATCTGAATCTCTACTCATATTTATCCCCTCCTCGTTGTTGGTGGAATTTCTAATGGATCAATCATTACTTCAATAACAACCGTTGTATTTGCAAGTTTAGCTTTTTCTATCGCATCTTCTAACTCCTTAGCATCGAAACATTTGAAAGAAAGAGCCCCCATGGATTCTGCAAACTTTTGAACATCTAACATCGTTTTATAAACAGTTCCCACAGCTTTTCCTAAGTGCAAAGTCATTCCTGTATCAACCATATCGATTTTACCATTATTGAAAACGACAAAAATGACATTAGCACCGTAGTTTACAGCAGTAGAAATCTCAGTTCCATGCATAAACGTGCATCCGTCCCCGGTTAAGCAAACAATCTTTGCTTTGGGACTTGAAAGCTTGGCTCCAATAGAATACCCTATAGCATGGCCCATTGTACCGAACACATCATCAAAATAAAAAGTACCGGGTATCTTAACATCGTAATATTTTATACCATAAAAAGTATGACTCCCATCATCGCCAAAAATGATAGTATCTTCATCTAAAGTTGCGCTCATCACTTTAACAGCTTCAACTGCAGACATTGGAGATTGACTTTCCTTGAAAGGTTCCTCCATTTTATAATCATAAATATTAAAGGGCATTTTAGTTATTTCTTTGTAATTAAGTTTATCAAATAACGCATTTAGGTTTGTTTTAATATCACCAATAATAGGTAATGTTTCTACCTGAATAGTTTTACCTATGAAAGTCTGGTCAAAATCAAAATGGATGACGTTTTTTGGAAAATTGGAAGGTTTTAGGCCGGCAACGGACATATCGGAAAGTTTAGTTCCAATGACGATCATTAAATCTAAACCGCATTCAACGTATGCACTAGATTCCTCAGTCCCCCCAAGACCGTAAGCCCCCAATGACAAATGGTGATTACTCTCAAATACGCCCTTACCTCCTGGCGTGGTCATGACTGGAATGTTGAAAATCTCGGCTAACATTTTCACTTCTCGATATGCCCTGCTCGAATGTACGCCTTTGCCTAGAAAGATAACTTTTTTACCAGGACGGTTTATTAAATCCTTACACTTATCTAAGTTTGGAGCAACAGGATAAATAACCTCAGGTAAGTCAATTTCAAATTCAGCTATACTTTCAGCTAAAACGTCTGCGGCTATGGATAGATGAACCGGGCCTTTAACTCCTGAGTAGGCTTTTTCTATGGCATGCTGAAAATAAGACTTAAAAGTATCCGCTCTTTCCACTCTGGCGCTAAACTTTGTCACAGGTTCAAACATTTTAACGATATCCGTTCCAAACATAGTTGAGTCTTGGCCTAAAGCTTTACCTGAATCTTTGGTAGAAGGATGTCCGGTAATAAATAAAACAGGAAGATGAGATGCTTTAGCTTGACCGGCAGAAGTTAAAAGATTAGTACCACCTGGACCCGATGTTCCAATAGCCACGGCTAATTTATTATTCATTAATGCATAACCAGCAGCCTCGAATCCAGCACCCGACTCATGTTTGGACAATACGAACTCAATGCCGTTATTATATAAATCAAGAATGAGTGGAGTGACTGGTTTGCCTGGAATGCCAAATATGTGGTTGATCCCCCACTTTTTAAAATGGATTGCTAATATCTCAGAAATTCTTTTCATTTTAACCATCCATTTCGCTTGAGTAATTGGTTTTTATATCGTCATTCAGTTGATAAAACGACTTTTCAAAATCATCGACAGAAAGAGGTTTACTAAAATAATATCCTTGAATAACATCGCATTTTTTCATTTGTAAAAAATTGAGCTGATCTTTTGTTTCTACACCCTCTGCTACAACATTTAAATTTAAATTGTGTGCCATTGAAATAATTGTGCTAACAATATTTGAATCATTTTTATCCACCATGATATCTCTGACAAAGGATTTGTCTATTTTTAAAGTATGAATAGGGAACTTCTTTAAATAATTCAAAGAGCTGTAACCGATACCGAAATCATCGATACTAATCCTTACTCCTAAAGCGTTTAATTGACCCAAAACGTTTATCGCACGCTCAACATCCATGGTCATCGTTTCCGTAATCTCTAACTCTAAATAATTAGGATCCATTCCAGTTTCAATTAACGTATTGGAAATGACTTCAACTAAGTTATCCTTTAAAAATTGCTGTGAAGAAAGATTAACCGCTATTCTAAATTTAGGCAACCCCATTTCAACCCACCGCTTACTTTGATCACATACTTCACTTAAAACCCATTCACCAACTTGAGAAATTATTCCGTTTTCCTCTAAAATCGGAATAAATACATCTGGCGCTACAATACCATATTCTGGACTGTTCCATCTTAGGAGAGCTTCCGCTCCAATGATTTTCTTATTAATCAAGTCAACTTGCGGTTGATAGTACACGATAAATTCTTTATTTTCTAAAGCCTTTCTTAATGAAACTTCCAATGATAGTTTATCTTTTTCATTAGAATTGGACTTCATATTTGAATCGAATAGGGTATAATTATTCCTTCCCTTTGATTTCGACTTATACATTGCATTATCTGCGTAAACCATGAACGATTCAGCGTCAGTCCCATCATTGGAATAGATTGCTATACCGATACTCGCAGTTACATGGAACTTGGAACCATTAATAGTGAAGGGAGTGTAAAATAAATCAATAATTTGCTTCCCTATGTGAGTAACTTCTTTTTGCCCATCAAGGTTATGAAATAGGAAAATGAATTCGTCTCCGCCCATTCTAAATACCTTTCCATTATCACCCAAAAATTGTGTCATTCTATCGGAAACTTGCTTTAGTAATATATCACCATTGGAATGTCCAAAAGCATCATTAATCGTTTTAAAGTGATCTAAATCCAAAAACATAAGTGCCAAATCAATATTTGTGCCAGAAGTTAGAGATGATGAAATATGATAATTTAATGTTTCACTAAGCGATCGTCTATTTGGTAATGATGTTAATTCATCGTGATAGGCCAAATAATTATGCCGTTCTTCATTCAAATAACGTTCTGTAATATCTCTAAGCTGAGAGTATGAACCAATAAAATTATTTGTTTCATCATAGATGGGTTGAGCGTCGAATAAACAAACTACGTTTTGATTATCTACGGTTCTTAAAATCATTTGCACATTATCAAAACTCTGTTTGTTTTGTATTACTTTTTTCATGTGACTACTTACTAGACATCCTGGGTTTTGTTCACTTCTATCAACAATATTGGTACCTTTGTGAATACTGAATGTTTCGACCACAAAATCGTTCACTGAACTAATGATGCCATCAGCATTTGTGATGATAATGCCATTTCTATTTGTATTAACCATAATCTGATTTAACATATCTAGCTTTCTATTCTGTTTCCTGAGTAAAAGCTCTCTCTCAATAGAGTCAACAACTGTAGATAACATCGTTAAAAAAAATGGATTATGCAATTCAGTTGCAGTCATAATACAGATACTTCCGAGTAAATCGTTGATATCTGTGTAATGAAAGGCCACTCCATAACACGCTGAGCCATGAAGGATCGTATGGAAATGATCTGAACCTATGATTTGAATCGGATGTCTTTGTTGAAGAGATAAGCTCACGACATTCGTACCCATATCCTCTTGAGTAAATTGTGCGCCTACTTGTATACCTAATTGTTGAATTGTTATTCTTATAGTTTCATCGCCAACCATATGTAGCAAGTATCCATCTTCGTCAGATATTACAATGAGTACAGGTGTGCCGCTTAACGAGTTTAAAATCTTTTGTGAGAAAAAATCAACAACGGATAAAATTTCACTGTATGTGGTTCTTTTTTTCGACAATTCTTGTTCTGACATATAATGTTTCGGTTTTCTAATTTCATTTGGATCCATTCCTGCTTCGATACATTTACGCTTAGACTCAACAATATAGTCCTGTTCATGATCCAGTTGTATCATTTTAATCACCGCCCATTGACTTTAGCTTTTTATATTTATCATAATATTTTTGAGAGTTGTAAGTTCAATTTTACTGTTTTTAAATATCCGAGACATAACCAGTTTGTGAGTGAACGGATAATCTATTCCTATTAATTTTATTTTCCATTTAATTCAATCTTCCTTCATATTATTCGACAAAAATAGACATTACCCTGCAATAATAAAAATTTGAATCAGAACATGAAGAGAAGTGAGGAACTCTTGTGCCCCATAATGCGGTGCGGGAGTTTATTTTTCTTTTAAGTGTTTTGTATGAATAGGTATTGACTTAACGTGCACGTAAAATAGTAGTATGAAATTATGAAGTCCTTCATTAATGACATATGTGGGGAGGATATATTATCTTAACTCAGCTGAGTAAAATAGGAGACGTATCTTCAAGGTATGGGATATCAAGTCGAACACTACGGTATTACGAAGAAATAGGCCTAATATTGAGTATTAGGGAATCAAGTAACTCGAAGCGATTCTATAGTCCAGAGATGCTTAGAAGGCTGGAACTGGTTTTGCTATTGAAAAAATTGCAGTTCTCTGTAAAGGACATTACAAAGATCTTATTATCTGATGATATGCTGGATACCCTTCAAGTCTTTAGTGAAAAGCTAAAAATAGTTAAAACAAATATTTGCGATATGATCCTTTTAAAGGAACTGCTCGAACGGTTTATGGAATTGTTGCAATCGAAAGGTAATTCAAAGGAAGATGTTATCAAGCTTATATTGGATAACTCGAATACTATCAATTTAGATGTTTCCATCATTATTGATTCGGAAGGAATGAACAACAATATGGAGGAATTGAGCGATATGAATAATAACCCTGCAAAGTTAGAGGATCATGAGGTGCGTTTCATCGAATTAAAGCCCATGAAGGTCGCTTATTATCATTCTACGGTCAATCAACCGGAGGATGAAGCATGGAATGTGTTATATGCATGGGTCAAGGAAAAGGGACTGGATCAGATATCCACTACTCGTTATTTTGGCTTTGATAAGCAAGGGGACAACCAAGAGCATGGTTACGAGATGTGGGCATTGGTACCAGATGATGTTGAACCATCAGGAGATATTGGCATAAAGCAAGTAGATGGTGGATTATTTGCGGTCTCAAGTTTGTATGGACATGATATCCCAGTTGCATGGGGAAGATTAAGTGAATGGATTCAAAACAGTAAATACAAGCCAGGACAACAACAATGTATAGAGGAACACTTTTTATTTGATGGTGATATGTATGTTAACGAAGCGTTTCAACTAGATCTGTACTCTCCCATATCCACTAAGGATTAAACCACATTAGATGCGATCTGCAAAGCATTAGATTGCCAACCCGGAGATATATTAGAATATGTGGAAGTCTGACAAATTCAAATCGTACACACATTAAAAATAGGGGCGTCCATAAGGACGCTCTTTCATTTTGTTAAAAATTAAGAAAGTATAAGTTTCACTTGATACTCTATTCCTTATATTTCTACGAAAAACGGGTGTCGTCCTTGGAGAAGGACGGCTCAGCCGTTTCTACTTGTTAATACCTACTGCGTGATGGAGTTGGGCAAATAATTGAATAAAAAGGAATCTATCATAAAGTGAAGAATAGGATGTGTTAAGGATGATGTATATAGAACGGAGGATGGCCTATTCAACTCCCACAATATGAGCAGTATAAAAAGATTTTCTCGCAGGTGGCAAAGCCTTTTGCTTATGTAAATCTTGATTTATTGGATGACAATATTAGAGCCATTGCAGGTGCAGCAGGTGACAAGAAGGTACGGGTTGCGAGCAAATCTATAAGGTCGATAGAAGTTCTTCGCCGCATTATCAATTCAGACGAAGTGTTCCAAGGTGTGATGTGTTATACCGCAAGAGAGGCTACTTTTCTAATTAAGAATGGCTTTGATGATTTGTTGCTAGGATATCCCGTGTGGGATAAGAGTGATATTACCAATTTATTACAGGCTGTTGATCGTGGTCATATGATTGTATTTATGGTTGATTCGATTCAACATGTGGAGCATATGGAGCAGCTTGCAGCAATATTAGGCATACAAGCGGCGGTCTGTCTTGATATAGATATGTCCACGAATTATCCAGGGTTACATTTTGGTATATGGAGGTCCCCGGTAACTTCTTGGGCGCAGGCCCAGCCGATTGTCGAACGAATTATGCAATCGAAGTGGGTGAGGTTGGAGGGTGTGATGGGTTACGAAGCGCAGATCGCAGGTGTTGCGGATCATACTGCCGGGCAGTGGTTAAAGAATAGATTCATTCATCAATTGAAGCAGCGATCTATTCGGGAAGTTATGAAGAGACGTGAGGAGGTATTACAAGGAATTCAAGCATTAGGTGTGGAGCTACGATTTGTAAATGCTGGCGGTACAGGAAGTATGAACAGTTCCCGATTGGAACGGGGTGTTACGGAGATAACGGTGGGCTCTGGTTTTTATTCTCCGACGTTATTTGATCATTATGCTGGATTTCAGTATTTGCCTGCTGCTGGTTATGCAGTGGAAATCGTCCGAAAGCCCCGGGTAGATATGGTGACCTGCTTAGGTGGGGGATACACAGCCTCGGGTGCTATCGGTATCGATAAAATGCCACAGCCATATTTGCCTGAAGGATTGAAGCTGATTTCATTAGAAGGGGTCGGGGAAGTTCAGACGCCTCTTCGATGTCCGAGTGGTATGGAGCTTGCCCTAGGAGACCCAATATTCTTCCGTCATGCGAAGGCAGGGGAACTATGTGAACGTTTTTCCAAGCTGTATGCGATATCTGGCGAAGTCATTGTTGACGAGTATTTAACCTACCGTGGAGAAGGGGAATGCTTCCTATGATCGAGAACCGGAAGAAATGGACAAATTGGTCGGGATCAGTCACTGCAACTCCTGAACCTATTAGGTATCCTCAAACGATAGATGAGGTCGTAGAAATTGTTCGCAATGAGTGTATTTTAGGGGGCAAGTATTTACGTGTGGTAGGGTCAGCACATTCATTCACGCCTGTTGCTGCATCAGATCAAGTACTCGTATCATTGGACGGTTTGCAAGGAATTGTGAGTATCGATGTCGCTCAAGCGACGGCTGTTGTATGGGCAGGAACGAAGCTGAGGCTGCTAGGTGAATTGTTACACGAGAGTGGATTGGCTCAAGAAAATCTAGGAGATATTGATGTTCAGTCGATTGCAGGCGCGATGAGTACGGGAACCCATGGATCGGGACATCGCTTAGGGAGTATTGCTACACAGGTTATTGGAATAACCGTTGTGAATGGCTTGGGTGAAGTGATGGAGTGTACAGAGGAATCTCATCCTGAAGTATTTAAAGCACTGCAAGTCTCACTTGGTACGTTGGGTATTATTGTTCAGGTAAAGCTCCGTTTAATAACATCTTATGTACTCTCCTATGAGAGTAAACGTATGGATTTGAGTGACTGTTTGACGCAATTACCAGAATTAATAGAGGGAAATCGGCATTTTGAATTTTTCTGGTTTCCTTATGCGCAGACTTGTCAGGTGAAGCTGATGAATGAAGCAGATAGTCCTATATCGTCTAATCGCGTGACTGACTATGTGAACGAGAAACTGATTGAGAATACGTTATTTGGTCTATTATCAGGGATTTGTAGGGTATTCCCCGCAGTGAGTTCTACGATAAGCAGAATAAGTGCATCGAGTACGCCGGTTATGACGAAAGCAAATTATAGCCATCGAATATTTGCAACGCAAAGAACGGTTCGTTTCAATGAAATGGAATATAGTCTACCCTCCGAAAGTATGACCGCCGTGATCCGTGAAATGCGAGAGGCGATGGAGCGGGAGAAGTTCCATGTTCATTTCCCTGTTGAGTGCCGATATGTGGCTGCGGATGATATTTGGCTCAGTCCTGCTTATGGTCGCGATTCTGCTTATATCGCAGTCCATATGTATCGCGGTATGCCGTATAAACGCTATTTTGAAGTCATGGAACAAATTTTCCTGCGCTATAAAGGCAGACCCCATTGGGGTAAAATGCATACACTTAAAGCAGATGATTTAATGAAGCGCTATCCCATGTGGCAGAGCTTTGGAGAAATAAGGGCGCAGATGGATCCTAATAACCTGTTCTTAAGTCCCTATATGAGTGAGCTGTTAGTAGGAAATGAACGGGAACAACTTGAAATAACGTAACAGGAGTCGAAAAAGCTGCAGCTAAGGGACCGCACGCAGCTTGCGACTTATGATCTACAGCATAATTAGGGGAGTCGTTAGAACGCACTATTCCGATAGGGACGGGTAATCCAATCATGAAATATAATAATACCGATCATGTCAGACGGCATCCTGAATAACCGTGATGGAACTTTCGCTCCTTACATAAAGCCTATTTGTGCGGGAGTTTAGCGCAATATTACCCGAAACTGAGGGGAACACCACGATCTTTTTAAGCGTGCTGGCGTCATATACAGACGTCATGTTCTTGTCGGTATCACTGATAAACAAGTGATTCGTAATCGGGTTAATCAATATACTAGAGGCATCCGGTATCACCATCGTCGAGATGATTTTATTGGTGCTTCCGTTAATCATGAAAAGCTTTCCTGCGCTTGCAACTTGTGCACTGATCACATAAATCCGGTTCGTGCGCGGGTTGACGACAACTTCGCTTTGCAGCCGTCCCAACTGCACATTCTTCAAAAGCTTGTTGGTGCGACCGTCGATCACCGAAAGAAACCGACTTAAGTTGTTGGCGACATAAATGCGATTGGTGATCGTATTGATTGCGGGCGGAATAACAGGGTTACTGCCTACCTTGATTGTCGCAATTACGGCTTGTGTATTGCCGTTGATGACCGAGACAGTATCCTTTACAGTATTCGTCACATAAATTCGGTTGGTCAGCTCATTGATAATGATTTGGGAAGGGCGGCCTTTGAATAGGATCGTGGTTCGAACTCGATTTGTCGTTCCGTCTATGACACATAGGGTTCTGAATGTCGTCACATAAATCAGATTTGTTCGAATATGGATGCAGATTGAACCGGGATACATGCCTACTTTGATGGTCTTGATGAGACGGTTGGTTCGTCCGTTTATAACAGAGACTGTCTTGTCGCGGAAATTGGGTACATAAATCCGGTTTGTTTGTGGATTGATTCCCAAATGATAAGGACCTCTTCCTACATTCACGCTTGCGATGATCCGATTGGTTCTGGCGTCTAATACCCCGACAGATCCACCATCGGGGTTAGGATTTACGAAGTAAACCCGAGTTGTTATTGGATTTGTTTGGATGTCTCCATACTGTCCGTCTGAACGGACTTTGGCAATAACCTTTGGCAGCGCCATTATATATACCCCTTTCAAATAAGTAGATGTACCATTATATTTGGGCGTGGGGAAAAAGGTACGGAGGGAAACATTGTTCGTGGAAAACGATTCGGATGTAGCCATATGGGTACAAATCAAAGACCATCCTTGTGGGATGGTCTTCTTCATGCAGTGATCATTTATTTCAGCTTCTTAACTTGTCGCTGTAGATCGAATATGAGTGTATTAGCCATTCGTTCAAAGTTGAGATAAGCGACTTTTTGTGCAGTTTCTGGGGAAAGAAGATCAATGGTTTCATATAAGGGGTCTGGTTGTGAATGTCAATGAGGGTTATGCGAAAGAACTGTACTATACCTAATAATGTTTACAATAAAGGGATATTCAGGTGGTTGGCGAAATATTCAGCATAGTTGATACTCACGGTTACATGAATTAGATCGTTGTATAAAAGAAGGGATCCTATGAAAATTCCAAAAATAATTTTGATTTGTTTCGTTGCTATAGTGATTATTGTGTGCACATTCAAAGCAAGTAAAAGCATAATAGAGCGTATTGATCTTCATGATGTACCAGAGAATCCATCCGTTACGAAAGAAATAAATGATGATGAGGCGTATCCAGTAGATATTGATAAGGCGATTTCGCATAGTGTTAAAGGGACAAAGGAAACCGTATTACCTGTGAAGTATGAGCGAAACTATACCCTATATGAGGATATGCTATATGTTACAAATAACAAAGGGAAGACTTGGGTACAAGTTCCAAATGATGAATCTCTTGGGTATGCCCGTATAAATGAATACCTAGATACAATTTCACCGAGTAACCTTTATATATCTAGGGACAAAATTTCAATTGTATACGGTGGGCGTGGCTCAGAGAATATCAGCATTATAACTACGGAGAGTCAAGGTGAGTATTGGAGTGTGGCGAGTATATCCAAGACGGCTACGCATGACTTGCAACATGGGTATGATAAGTTGTACATAGACTTCTTGAACGATAAGGCAACGGGTTATCTTGTCGCTGTTAGGAACGAGGGGAAGGGGCAAGAAACGGTACTGGCATTTCTAAGTGTAAATACAGGTGTGACCTGGGATGACGTTGGTATTAACGATGAATTATATAGTAAAATCATGGCACAGTTTGGATTGTAGGAGATGTTTGAATGATTAGGAATAGGACCATTAAGATAGGGATATATGTAATGATCGTACTACTGATCATTTTTCAAGGTTTAATCGTTGGAGTCGCAGCACCTAAGGAGTACTACTTAATTTACGATTGGATCTTCTATGCCATCAATTATACGATCATCATTTCCTTATGCTTGTTGTATCGTAAGAAGCGCTATGTTAGATGGATCCAATGGATATTGGGTCTGATCTTGCTGGTTGCCAATACGACGTTCTTTTATTATATGGGTGATGTAAATGTGGTGGTGTCTAAGTCAAAGGACAATCAACATGAGCTGATCCTCAAGGAATATAAGAAAATGAATGAGGAGACAGGGAGATATAAGCGTAGAGGATTTATCTTTGGGAAGAAGGTAGCGGCTACTTTAATAGGAAGTTCTATCTATAAGACGATTGAAGAAGACGCTTATAAAATTGAATGGATTAGTGGGGATACGGCCGTTGTTACGTACCGAAAGAGTCATGAGGGCACCTTACAACAAAGGATCTTCAATTTTAGAAGCTCGGATTATATCAGTCATCAGTATGTAGCTATTGGATTGACTGGTAAGTGGTTGGAACAAGGGAATCCAAAGAACTACTTTATGTACGACGCAGGTGAAATTGTTTATGCAAATGATGGGCAACTTTACTATTACAGAGTTGAGAATACAGAACAACAAGGGATCTCATCTATTGTCATTCAAGGGACTGGGGACAAGCCTTCTATCACTGTGTTATTAAACTCTGATTGTGTATTTGGTGATGATGGCTTAATTATGGATGGAGGAACGATTACCATATCCCCGATAACCTTAGAGGGGTCTGAAGGTAAAGTATATTATAAAGAATGATATGATATCCCTGGTTACCACGATTCCGAATAAATTCTGTTCCGTAAGGGAGGACTTCTCTATTTCTATGTAAGTAAGCATAAGAGATCGGTCTGATAAGGAGCTAAATCACAATGCCTAAATCAATAGTAGAAAAATTAAATTTACAAAAATACGATCAAGTTGCAGTATTGGATCAACCTGAAGGAACGGATTATTTAACCGAGCTGACAGGGTATGATTCTACGCTCAAGGAGCATGCGTATGATCTCATATTTGCTTTTGTACTAGATATGGCTTCATTAAAGGAACTGGTTGACCGTGTGATTGAACATGAATACCTCAATAAAAATGGCTATCTCTTTGCGGCGTATCCTAAAAAGGGAAACAAAGTCTACCCCACATTCATTCATCGAGATGACTTGTTTGCTGGAATAGGTAGCGATGAGGAAGGATATATTGGGACAAGCAATATTAAGTTTGCTCGGATGGTAGGACTGGATGATGTCTTTACTGTAGTTGGGCTAAAAGAGGACGCGAGGGGCAAAGGTCAGACTTCTTCACAATCCAGTCAACGTGTAGATGACTATATTTCCTTGATTCCAAGTGTAGAGAAGGATTTGGAGGACACGCCAGAGCTACTTACCCTATACCAGAGCCTTACCCCAGGCTATCGCAAAGATTGGGCACGGTATGTCTATAGTGCGAAACAAGAGGAGACAAGGGCAAAGCGTCGAGAGGAAATGAAGATGATTCTTCATGCGGGTTATAAGAGTCGTGAGTTATATCGTAAAGATCAACCCTAGTCACAAAAACTGGGTAAATATTGAATACTAACTATTCGAGAGATATAATATAAATATTCTTTTAAATGAGGTGAAATGGATGTCTTTCCGTATCGTTCGAAGTAACTAGTTACCGGGCTGGGTAAAACGCGTGCCAGCTATCAAGGGGATCGTATGTCCTTTTGATTGGAGTGAGACTAGAACTTTGAATGGTGTCGGGCAGTCATTCTGTAGAGCCAGGGCACTAAGCTATTTAATGTAAAGAACCATGCATGTATTTAATGTTGGTTATTTATTGTTGAATTGCGAGTGAACCCTGGCTTTTTTTATACTCATTTGCGAGATAGGGGATTAAATATCATGTTGAAAAAGTGTCTTTTGCATCTAAAATGGTGGATTTTTTCATATATATTCTTGGGATTCACAATTCAATTTTTAAGTAGTTTAGGGATTGTAATCTTTCAAAAAATATTAGATATGGCCGTGGCAGTAAACAGTTTAGGTGAAATATCGAATTTAATCATTATCTATGGAATCGTGCTAGGCGGGATGGTTGTTCTTAATTATGTTGACGAATACCCTAGCGTATTTCTATCGAATAGCATCACAGAGAGATTAAAAATTATTGCATTGTCCAAAATATCAAGGATCGATTATCAAGCATATCAAGATATGGGTACCGGACGAATGATAAAAGTGATCGAGAATGGTGCATCAGCTGGAAATAGTATCATTTTTTCTTTTTTTCTCAGAACACTACATGAGTTATTACCGACAATTCTATTTAGCCTATTCTTTATTAGTTTCTATGACATTAGAATTATGCTAGTCATCGCGAGTGGATATGTAGTCATCTTTCTTGTAACGAACGTACTATTGAAATATTTGTATACGATAAAGTCAACAATACTCAAAGAACAAGAGAACATGTCTAGATACTCTATCCGTGGATTTATGGAATTGGTCGTGTTCAGAACAAACAAAAGATATGACAAAGAGATAAATAAATTAAACGATACAGCACGTAATATAATCCGAAAAAGTGCACAACTAAAGATGATACATGAATCCTTCTTTGCTATTTTTGAACTATTTATCACGATCATAAAAGTCGTCCTATTGATTTACGGTATAAAAAGCATAGTAGCAGGTGAGATATCGCTTGGGGTGGTGGTCGCATTATTTATGTTTATTGATAAAATTTATACGCCGATTGCCATTTTTAATATTTTATTTGTGGATTATAGACTTAATCGAATAACCTATAAAAGGTTTGAGGACTTTATTAATGCCCCAGAAGATAAAAACTTAGAATCTGGTGTAGCGATTACTGAAATTCAAGGTGATATTGAGTTTAGAAATGTATCCTTTGAATATGGGCAAGTCAAGATATTGAACAACCTATCATTTTCGATCGAACGAGGAACGTCAGTTGCTGTTGTGGGATTAAGCGGAGGCGGGAAATCTACGATTATTAAATTAATAGTAGGATTATTGAAAAAGAATGAAGGTAATATCTTAATGGATGGCATGGATATGGATGATATCGAGTTGAATAGTTATTATGATCACATCTCATACTTATCACAAGAAACGCCGATTTTTGATACTTCAATCCGGGGGAATATTGTATTTGATCATTCGATTCCAGACGAGGGTATATATGATATTTTGGAAAAAGTTCATTTGAAGGAAAAGGTATTAAGTTTGCCAGATAAATTAGACACGTTGGTTGGTGAGAAAGGTGTGAAACTATCAGGAGGGGAAAGACAACGATTAGCATTCGCCAGAGTCATATCACAGAAAAGAAATGTATTAATACTTGATGAACCTGTGTCAGCACTTGATAATATCACGGAGAAAAGCATCATGGACACGATCATAAATGAATTTAGGGACAAAACAATCATCATTATTGCACACAGGTTAAATTTCATACAAGAGGTCGACAAGATCCTTGTGATAGAGAACGGTTCTGTTATTGGTGAGGGTAAATTTGATTATTTAATAGATCATTGTGATTCTTTTAAAGAATTATGGAATAGCAAAAGTCCTGATGAATGCATAAGTCACATTAAGGGTTTGTCAATTTGAGAAGACTATGACAATATATAAGCATATAAGGAACTCCTTAATAAATTCACAATAACGAATGGAGAACATACTATTATGTCCAGTTTACCAAATTGCCCAAAATGTAATTCAGAATACACGTACGAAGATGGAAGTCTTTTGATCTGTCCGGAATGCGCTCATGAGTGGACGTTAGAATCAGAAACTGACAATAGTGAAGATACTAAAGTTGTCAAAGATGCGAATGGCAATGTCTTAAATGATGGTGACTCTGTTACAGTCATCAAAGACCTTAAAGTAAAAGGAAGCTCATCTGTCTTGAAAATAGGAACTAAAGTAAAAAGTATTCGTCTGGTTGATGGCGATCATGATATTGATTGCAAAATCGACGGTTTTGGTGCTATGAAATTAAAATCCGAATTTGTTAAAAAGATATAAATACGGTTTTAATGCAATAGAACGAGTCTGTATTGGAAGCCCTTCGACATGAAGGGCTTTTTAGCGTCTCAAGGCATTTCTGCCGAATTTCTGAATGTATGATTGTTCTGATACATATTTCGGTAAACGGCAGGGGTAAGCGTTTCGAACTTTTTAAATGTTTTGATGAAATATCCAGCATCACAAAATCCTAGTTCATCACTTATTTGATTAATGGATTGATCTGTTGTCTCCAGAAGTTGCTTGGCCCATTCAACTTTTAAGCGTGGAGCGAAGACTGAGAATTTCTCTCCGGTTTCTTTTATAAATATTCGACTAAAATAACTTGGGCTAATGTGACATCGTTTAGCCATGTCACTTAAAGTCATATTTTCATTTTTATGATGATAGATATAATCAAATGCTGGTTGAAGCAAGGGGTTAGCAGAACGGATTTCATTAGATGTAAACTTTTTTATTTTATTGTCAATAAGCGTACTAGAAAGCTCATTTTGAATCGCTTGTATATTCCGATAAGTACGCTCAGAAGAGCTCATTGAATCTATAGATGGGTTATCTATATCCATTGACAGAGCTTTTTTATACATATCTATCGTTGAATTCTTATGGATAGCTTCTTCAACGATGTAGTTACATAGGTGAAATAACATATCCGCGATGGATGTGACTTCTTCGTATGACAAGGTGGGTAAAGCAAGATAGTCTTCTTCTAAAGCTTTGAACTTGTTATTTGTTTCTAGATTTACCGGTCGAGATACAATCTGTTCAAGTGGCTTATCTGTATCAGCCAGCTTAATCTGTCCAGCCATGATGGCTCCAATATATTGATTATCTATAATGATAGGAATGGCAATATCAATAATATTGAAATGGCACATATAGATATAGGGTTTATTCAGCCGTACGGCTTCCAATCCTCCTCTTGCGTCACATGTCTGACAATACGGAGATAGTGAGGAATCTTTCCTTACACCCTGACAAAATGGTTGACAGTAACTATGTTGTGTAACAGGAGTACCTTTGTAGTCAACTGTAATAATCGCCATTTTTGTAACTAGCGCAAGCGAGTCTTGTAACGTATGCCACTTCTCTAAATTAATAATTTTCTCTAAATTAAACAATGAATTGTTCATTGGTGTACGCTCCCTATACATGAATAGAAATACAAAAATGGGAATAGAATAACAAAATGACTGACTGCACTTTTACATTTCGATGTTGATGAATAGTTCACCCTGATTATACTATATTAACTTAGTGAGAAGACAAGATTATACTATTCATTAGAGAAATGACAAAAAAACACTATCTGAAAGCGCTTAATTTCGTGGTTATAGTTCAATGTTTACTAACCATGGTCAGACTATAATGGAGACATAGCAAGAGAGGGAGGAATTTATGATGAGAAAAGCTTTTATTAGCCCAACGAAATACGTTCAGGGGGAAGATGAACTCTTGAATTTGGGGTATTTTGTCAAGACCTTCGGAGATTCGGCATTACTTATTGCTCATCCAGATGATGTGAATCGAGTGAAAGGAAAACTGGAATCTACTATTAATACATTTAATATCACACTGATTGAAAGTAACTTCCAAGGGGAGTGCACACGCGAAGAAGTGAAGAGACTGCAAGCATTAGCTAAAGAACATGCCTGTTCCTGTACGATTGGTTTAGGTGGAGGTAAGGCCATTGACACAGCGAAGTGCGTAGCAGAAGGTGTAGCATTAATTATAGTTCCGACGATCGCAGCGACCGATGCACCAACAAGTCATTCAGCCGTTCTGTATACGACAGAAGGTGAATTTGATGACTATGCCTATTTTAAACAAAGTCCTAGTGTGGTCATGATTGATACGACAGTTATTGCAAATGCGCCTACAAGATTTCTTGTGTCGGGTATGGGAGATGCACTCTCGACTTATTTTGAGGCTAGAGCAACCTCGAGATCTTACACTAACGTCAACGCAGGATTACCATGTGGTGTTCGTGAGGGAGTGTGTGGTCCGGCTAAAGGAACCAATACAGCATTAGTACTCGCTAAGTTCTGCTACGAAACATTATTGAGAGACGGTGTTCAGGCAAAGGTAGCGTCTGATTGCAATTTAGTAACGCCCGCACTTGAGAATATTATAGAAGCTAACATTCTTTTGTCGGGGCTGGGTTTTGAAAGTGGGGGGTTAGCTGCTGCGCATGCCATTCATAATGGCTTAACTTCGCTTGAGGGGACTCATCACTATTATCACGGTGAAAAAGTAGCTTTCAGTACAATAGCCCAATTAGTGCTGGAAAATGCAGATAAAGAGGAATTGAATGAAGTACTGGCGTTTTGTGTATCGGTTGGTCTTCCTATCTGCCTCTCAGACATTGGAGTGGACAGCGTAACCTATGAAGAAGCCCTTAAGGTAGCCCGAATAGCTTGTATTCCGGAAGAATCGATTCATTCTATGCCATTTCCAATTACAGAGGAAGCTGTAGCATCAGCCATTATGGTAGCTGATCAACTCGGTCGAAAATACAAGATGAGTAAGGATGAATAACATGAAAAAAATAATGAATAAGCCAGAAACGTTAGTAAGAGAGATGTGTAATGGCTTAGTCATGGCACATCCAAACTTAGAGTTTAACAGTAAATATAAGATCATTAAGAAAAAGGAAATAAACAAAGAAAAGGTAACGTTGATCAGTGGTGGAGGCAGTGGACATGAACCCGCACATGCCGGATTTATTGGAAAAGGTATGTTAGATGTAGCTGTGTGTGGTGATGTATTTGCTTCCCCTTCACAAATTCAAGTATACCAAGCGATCCGATCCACAGCAGGCAATAAAGGAACGTTATTAATTATTAAAAATTATAGCGGCGATATTATGAATTTCAAGAATGCAGCTCACCTTGCAGGTGAAGACGGCATACAGGTGGATTTTGTTAAAGTGGATGATGATATTGCGGTTGAAGATAGTCTCTATACGGTTGGAAAAAGAGGGGTTGCGGGTACTGTCTTGGTCCACAAAATAGCCGGTGCGGCTGCTGAGCAAGGAATGCCCTTAAGTCAAGTGAAGGAAGCGGCTCAAAAAGCGATAGACCATACTCGAAGTATAGGATTCGCTTTTACCTCCTGCACGGTTCCTGCCAAGGGGACCCCAACGTTTCAGCTTGAGGATCATGAAATGGAGTACGGTGTTGGCATACACGGTGAACCAGGAATCCGCAGAGAAGAAATGGTTTCAGCCGATGAATTGGCAAACAGAATGGTGACTGCATTATTGGATAATTTGAAGATGGAAAGTGGTTCTGAGCAGGAAGTTGCTGTATTGATCAATGGATTTGGAGGAACTCCGCTCCAAGAATTGTATCTGTTGAATAATTCAGTCATGCGTGAATTAGCATCCAGAAATACAACGGTCTATAAAGTGTTTGTTGGAAATTACATGACGAGTATAGATATGGCTGGAGCGTCTGTTTCTATTATGAAATTGGACAATCAGTTGAAGCAATTATTGAGTGAAGAGTGTGATACACCAGCGCTAGTCATTCATGAACCTTTTGATCAGGTGAACTACACCGAGGTCGTATTAGAACAAGAGGAGAATAAGTCTGTATCCTACACATGTGAGACGAATGAAGACTTTGCAACCGTTGATAATAATAAGTTTTCTTTAAATAATATTATTTATCTAATAGATAAAATGAGTGAAATCATCATTGAGAATGAAGTTCCATTCTGTGAGCTAGACGCTCATGCGGGTGACGGTGACTTTGGCATGAGTGTTGCGAAGGGGTTCAAGCAATTAAAAACAGAATGGCATGACATTGTAACGAACCATGCAACGGATGTTGGAAGTTTCCTAGATGCGTGCTCCCTCATTATTATGGAACATTGTGGAGGTGCATCAGGTCCCATTTGGGGATCAGCATTCCGAGCAGCCAGTAAAAACGTGGGGAATAAAAAAGAACTATCTATGGATGAGTTTGCAAAAATGATGAGCGCCGTTGTTAAAGGTATACAAGATACAGGTGAGAGAGCATTTGGCAGGGGTGCGGTTGTTGGGGACAAAACATTAATTGATGCTCTTGTTCCTTATGCTGAATCTTGGCAAAATAGTGCGCTTCATGGGGATGATATCAAGGTTGCCTCAACGAAGGCAGCAAGTGCTGCTGTACAAGGAGCGAAACAGACGGAGACGATTGTTGCTCGGATGGGAAGAGCGGGTACCGTTGGCGAGAGAAGTATTGGTTATCCTGACGCAGGAGCCTATGCATTAGGGGTTATTTTTACAGAACTTTCAAAAGCCATAAAGTGAAATTTAGGCACTCAATAATGAATATTTCTAAATGAAGGGCACCCAAAAGGGTGCCCTTTCTACACGTGTGATACAAATATCCAATTCTCCAGATAAACTCCTCTATATCTCCATATAGACTCCAGATCAATCCTATAGACTAGAAATATCAAGGAGGTTATAAAAATGAATTTTATCAAACGCGCATTTTTAAGTGTACAAGCAAGGAAGGGAAAATCCCTTATCTTATTTGTTGTATTTTTAGTTGTTAGTAATTTAGTGTTAGCAGGATTCGCGATGCAAAATGTCACGGAAACAGCGAGTGATCTCGCTAGAAAAAAGTTGGGAGTCGACGTAACGTTAGGATTAGATGGAGAAAAATTTCAAAAATATGTACAAAAACAGAGAAATGAAAATCCAAATGAAAGAATACATCGCTCAGAACTTTCTACAGAGAAAGCAGATCAGTTAGCTGAATCACCATATGTAAAAGATTTTAACTATCTAAAAGATAGTCAAGGTGTAGCGGATGGCTATACTCCCATTAATGATGATAAAGGGGGGGACGCGGTAGGTGGATCCATAGGTGGAAGCCAAGGTAATATGATAATGCCAAATACATTCATTCACGGGTAGCAACATGGAAACGGCACCACCACTGTTTCATCCATCGAACAAAGTATATGTCTCGTACGGATCGTTAAAAGATTTCTCGGAAAATAAGGATATGAAGGATACATCCATTGATCAAGCCATTTATTACTTAAATGACCACCATCATATTGATGATTTTAAAGCAGAGGGAAAGAAAACAGGCATTGATTTTGACCTATTTAAACTAGATGCTCATGATGCCTTATATAAAAAAATGATAGGTCCTATTGAGAACATGGCATCAACTTCAAAATGGATTATATACCTGGTCTCAATTACAGGATCTATTATCTTAGGTCTTATCATTATGTTGACCATAAAAGAACGACGGAAGGAATTGGGAATCTTACTGGCGATTGGCGAGAAAAAAGGGAAATTAATAGGACAACTCTTAGTAGAAGTATTATGTATAGCTGCTTTAGCCTTTCTATATTTACAGGTGGGACAGTATCTCAAACAATGGGAGGCCGTTTATTACAGAAGGAAGTTACTGCTTCTGAAGAGCAAGAAAATAATGTAGAGGTACCCACACTTATGTTTGGGATGAATGATGACCATGGTAAAGATGTGGATCCTATTGAATCCAAAAGATATTTTATTAATTACCTTGGTCCAAAACCTTTGTGAAATCGGATTATGAGGATTCACGGTTAACTCCCAACTACCTTTAAACAAGTCAAAGACATTTTTATTTTTGACTCGTCTTTAGTCTAGGAAGGAACTAGACCTTGGACCATAAACAAGCCAACCTATAGTCCATTCTGTTCCATAGTAATTATCAAGTATGCTAAAGCTATAGAAAATTTAAAGTTTAGAAGGAGCTAATAATGGCGCTGGGAAAACAACAACCATTCGAATGATGGTCGGGTTAATGAAAATCAGTAAGGGCGAAATACTCATTGATGGTCAAAGCATTACCAATAACTTTGAAGGCGCTATAGCTAAAGTAGGTGCCATTGTTGAAAATCCAGAAATGTATAAATACTTGACAGGGTATCAGAATTTAGTTCATTTCGCAAGAATGTCGCCAAACGTAACAAAGGCGCAGATCAAAGAAGTAATACGAACATCGTCGCGATTCATGAGATTTCGATGGATCTGGACAATCTAATTGTTAGCAATAATGGATAAGAACTAACGTTAACTTCTAAGGAATTACAAATTCTGAAGCTATTAATGACGAGTCCTAAAAAGGTATTCACTAAAGAACATATCTATCAATCGGTGTGGGATGAACCCTATTTCGGAGATGAGAACATCATTAATGTACATATGAGAAGATTGAAGATACCCCTTCGGAGCCTCAGTATATTAAGACCCTATGGGAAATGGGTTATAGACTAGGAGAGTTTTAGTATGGCGATGCTAGTCGTTAGTATCATCCTTATATTGAGTATTGTCATCATGCTTCAATACATAGCTTCCAAGATTTAATAGCACATTTTACGCGAACAGAAATGGTTATGAGACGAATGCTTGCCAATGTGTCTCACGATCTAAAGATGCCGTTAACCGTCATCCTCAGAACGATCGAAATGATCCTTCATGATCCTAACTTAGATAAGGAAGAACAAGAACGATTATTAAAGATGCTTCATCAAAAGGCGTTAGGATCGCCAAGCTGATTCATACATTTTTTGATTTGGCTAAGTTAGAGTCGAATGATCAAGACTTTGTTGTGACACGTATGAACATGAATGTCGTGTGTAAGAATAGGATTCTTTCGTTCTATGATGTGTGGGATCAAGGGAAAGGAATTAGCGATCAACACCATGATTTTGTTTTTGAAAGAATGTACACGCTCGAAGACTCAAGGAATAAATTATTTCAGGGAAGCGGACTGGGTCTCACGATAACGAAAAGATTGGTAGAACAATTAGGTGGGGAAATCCATCTTCATAGTAAACCTTTTGAAAAGACGATCTTTACCGTAAAACTTCCACGAGCTACATATTAGTGTGATGTGTATTCGTAAGATTTTCT
>LIDZ01000369.1_pt1 | contig 40880 bp, 31 predicted proteins | sample 644651 | NCBI WGS metagenome assembly LIDZ01 (sample SAMN03856242, study PRJNA289617) | food metagenome | isolation source: wine grapes on drying loft during traditional withering process | host: Vitis vinifera cv. Corvina | place: Italy: Gargagnago di S. Ambrogio di Valpolicella | collected 2014-01 | reverse complement strand
GAGCATCAGGAAATGCAGATACATTATTCAAACAATTTGGATTTACTATAGAAAATGTTGTAGAAAAGGCAATTAAGGTTGTTAGCAAATAAAGTAAAATTTTACATTACAGTTGAATCTAATTTGAAATTACAACCTTAAAGTATACCTAGTTTAGGCTGTACAGTTCTTAGAGCCCATCAAAAGAAACGGCTAGACATAAAATAAAAGTTTAATCCACGAATATATAAAGGTCAGATATTATTTTTCTAAAAGGAAAGAGCAAGTATATAAGAAAAGATATGTAGAATCAAAAAATATATGTAATAATAAATAAACAAGTTTAAAATAGAAAAATTAGAATATGGACTGAAATATATTTGCGGATTTTATTAATAAAATATATTGTAAATTTTAAAGTATGGGGGAAAGGGATGATTAATATGATTATTAAAAGTGTTACTAATAAAGAATTTAAAAAATATGGACAAGTATTAAGAAATTATGATTGTTCTGAAATGATTCAAAAGATGAAAAGCACACCATTACCAAGTGATGTAATATATGAACCATCTATTAAAGAACTTGAAGACTTAAAAATTGCTGAAGAATTAAGAATAAGGGAATTTGGTGAATTACCAATTCAAATAGGATATTGCAATGGTAATAATTATTTGTTAAATGCAGTTGAATATCATCGTTCATCTGAAATAAATATAGCAGTAACAGATCTTATTTTACTTATAGGCTGTCAGCAAGATATTGAAGACGATTACTCGTATGATACTTCAAAAATAGAAGCATTTATGGTTCCTGCTGGCACCATAATAGAAGTATATGCAACTACTCTTCACTATGCACCTTGTAATGTACAAGAAGATGGATTTAAATGTGTTGTTGTATTGCCAAGAGATACTAATTTATCTTTAGAAAATAACATTAAAAAATGCGGTGAAGATGCATTGCTATTTGCTAGAAATAAATGGTTAATTGGTCATAAGGATACTGATTTAAGTGAACAAGGAGCATTTATAGGATTAATTGGAGAAAATATACACATTTAAAAAAATGTGAAGTACAGTAAAGATAATCTAACTTTTAAAAAATAGTAAACTAAATCAGTTTATAATAATATTTTAATAAATCAGTTTGTAAAAATTAGTTTATGAAAAGTATATTAAATTATAAAAATATTTTAAGTTTTGTGTATATAAGAAATATATAAATTAATAAAAAGCATGTTGAAAGAATTATAAATAAATGGAGGAATTAGAAATGAATAATATACCACAAATAAAATTAGGAATAGTTGCAGTAAGCAGGGATTGCTTCCCAATGGAGTTATCAGTTAATCGCAGAAAGGCTGTAGTAGAAGCTTATAAAAAATCTAATGGAGATATTTATGAATGTCCAACAGCTATTGAAAATGAAAAACATATGGAAAAAGCATTAGCAGAGGTTAAAGCAGCGGGTGTAAATGCACTTGTAGTATACCTTGGAAATTTTGGACCTGAAACTGCTGAAACTTTACTTGCTAAAAAATTCGATGGTCCTGTAATGTTTGTCGCAGCTGCTGAAGAAAATGGAGATAACTTAATTAATGGTCGTGGAGATGCATATTGTGGAATGCTTAATGCAAGCTATAATTTAGCACTTCGCAATATAAAAGCATATATCCCTGAATACCCAGTTGGAACAGCAACAGAAGTTGCAGACATGATTTCAGAATTTGTGCCAGTTGCTACTGCATTACTTGGTATAAAGAACTTGAAAATTATCTCATTTGGGCCTCGTCCACAAGACTTCTTAGCTTGCAATGCACCTATTAAACAATTATATAATTTAGGTGTTGAAATAGAAGAAAACTCAGAACTTGATTTATATGCTACATTTAATGAACATGCAAATGATCCAAGAATTCCAGATGTAATAGTTAGCATGGAAAAAGAATTAGGCGAAGGAAATAAAATGCCCGGTATCTTACCAAAACTTGCACAATATGAAATTACATTATTAGATTGGATGGAAGAGCATAAAGGATCAAGAGAATATGTTGTTTTTGCAAATAAATGTTGGCCATCATTCCAAACACAATTTGGATTTGTACCTTGCTATGTAAATAGCCGTTTAACAGCTATGGGAATTCCAGTAGCTTGCGAAGTTGATATTTATGGGGCATTAAGTGAATATATTGGAACTTGCATCAGCCGCGATGCTGTTACTTTACTTGATATTAATAATTCAGTACCAGCTGATATGTATGAATCAGAAATTAAAGGTAAATTTGATTACACATTAAAAGATACATTTATGGGATTCCATTGTGGTAACACAGCAGCTTGTAAATTATCATCTTGTACTATGAAAAATCAAATGATTATGGCAAGAGCATTAGAACCAAATGTAGAACCAAACATAACTAGAGGAACTCTTGAAGGAGATATTGTTCCAGGAGATATTACTTTCTTTAGATTACAAAGCAACGCAGACGCAGAATTAACAGGGTATGTAGCACAAGGAGAAGTATTACCAGTTGCAACTCGTTCATTTGGATCAATTGGTATCTTTGCAATTCCTGAAATGGGAAGATTCTATCGTCATGTATTAATTGAAAAGAGATATCCACATCATGGAGCAGTTGCATTTGGACACCACGGAAAAGCGATTTACAATTTGTTTAGATATCTAGGTGTTAAAGAATTCGGATTTAATCAACCAAAAGGTATGCTTTATAAAACAGAAAATCCTTTTGAAAAATAGTAATAATTAAGTGTATTAAAAGAAGCGATAGATGACTATATTAGTTTATTTTTGTAATACGAATTATTAAATTTAAAATATGCTAGGTAATTTAGTTAATAATAAACTAGATTTTTACCTAGCTATTTTATTATCATTTATGATGAACTAAGAATATATAATTAACCTAATTACATAGTAATGAAATTTACTTTTATAGTTATACTAAGATAAATTTAATTGCAGAAAATTATTGACAATATATGAACATTAAGGTATTATGAACTTAGTAATTTGAACAAAGGAGTTCATTATTTTAAGGAATAATGAACTCTTTTTTTATAAAATTTATAAATAGAATAAGTAAGTAAAATATAAAAATTTAATATTTTGTGATTTTAAGAATTATTTAAGGGGGATTAAAAATGAATAAAAAATCATTATTAGGGGTATTGCTAACATCGGTAATCGCATTGAGTTTAATAACAGGATGTGGTGCAACAAAAAATGATGGAAGCGCAAATAAAAAATATATAATTGCATGCGATGCAAAATATGCGCCATTTTCTTTCGAAGAAGATGGAAAATATAAAGGTATTGATGTAGAAGTTCTAGATGCAATTGCTAAAGAAGAAAAATTTGAATATGAATTAAAGCCAATGGATTTCAAAGGAATAATTCCAGGACTTACAGCTAATCAATTAGATGGAGCAATAGCTGGTATGAGTATAACGGATGAAAGAAAACAATCATTAGATTTTTCAGATGGATATTTTGTATCTGGATTATCATTAGTTGTTAATAAAGATAATACTGATATTAAAGGAAAAGACGATATAAATGGTAAAAGTGCTTCAATAAAAAATGGAACTGCTGGTTCTAAATACGCTGAAGAAAATGAAGCTGCATTAGGATTGAAATTAAATTATTTTGATGATTCACCATCAATGTTCCAAGCTGTAGAAAATAAAAATTGTGATTTTTTATTAGAGGATTATCCAGTTATTGCATATAAACTTAAAGTTGACAATGGTGCTAAATTAAAGATTGTTGGAGACAAATTATATGATGTCGATTATGGATTTGCAGTTAAAAAAGGCATAAATAAAGAATTATTAGAAAAATTTAACGAAGGACTTAAGAAAATAAAAGAAAATGGAAAATATGATGAAATTGTGGGAGAATACATCGCAAAATAGTTAGGAGAATCAAATATGCAAATCTTTGAATTACTAAAAGATAGTTTTCCAAGTCTACTAAGTGGGCTTAGTATAACTATAGAAATTGCAGTGATATCGTTGATATTAGCTGTGATATTAGGTATTATTTTAGGAATATTTAGTATAAGTACATCTAAAATATTAAGAGCTATATCTTTAGTATATATTTATATAGTTCGTGGAACTCCACTTATGATACAAGCATTATTTCTATTTTTTGGAGTTGGGCAAGCGCTAAACATAAGGTTTGATCCAATGGCGGCGGCTATAATAACTCTTACAGTAAATGCATCCGCTTATATGGCTGAGATATTTAGAGGCGGAATACAAGCGGTGGATATTGGACAGATGGAAGCGGCAAGAAGTTTAGGTCTTAGCAATTTTAAAGCTATGAAGAAGGTCATATTACCACAAGCTATTAAAATAATGATTCCGTCTATATTAAACCAATTTATTGTTACATTAAAGGATACTTCGATTTTATCAGTAATAAGTATAAGAGAACTTACATTAAGTGGACAAATTATAATTGCTAGAAATTTTAAGCCACTTCAGATGTATGCAATTGTAGCAGCTATGTATTTTATAATAATCACATTATTGACTTTAGTATCACAACGTGTAGAAAGGAGATTAAGCTATGGTAATAAGCGCTAGTAATCTCAAAAAACGTTATGGGGAATTAGAAGTTCTTAAAGATATATCAGTGAATGTAACTGAAGGAGAAGTTCTTTGTATTATAGGACCTTCTGGTTCGGGGAAAAGCACTTTATTAAGGTGCTTAAATGGATTAGAAGAGGTTCAATCAGGTAGCATAACTATATTAGGAGAAGAGCTTGTAAATAACAAAAACATAAACAAGTTAAGAGAGAATATAGGAATGGTATTTCAATCATTTAATTTATTTCCACATTTATCAGTACTTGAAAATATGCTGCTCGCACCGTTGGAATTAAAAAAGATGAGTAAAACAGAAGCTACTAAAAAAGCTCTTGATTTATTAAATAAGGTTGGATTAAGTGATAAGAAAGATGTTTATCCAGATACATTATCAGGTGGACAAAAGCAAAGAGTTGCAATTGCTAGAGCACTTGCGATGAATCCTAAGATAATGCTGTTTGATGAACCAACTTCAGCATTAGATCCTGAAATGGTTGGAGAAGTTCTTAAGGTGATGAAGGACTTAGCTCAAGAAGGTATGACTATGGCTGTTGTAACTCATGAAATGAACTTTGCTAGAGATGTAGCTGATAGAGTTATATTTATGGATCAAGGATATATATTAGAAGAAGGACCACCAGAAGAAATCTTTACATCGCCGAAGAGTGACAGATGTAAAGAATTCTTAGATAAAATAATTAATAATTAAAGTATATCTATATAAAATAAAGGGTACTTTGTTGTTTTGGCTACTGAGAATTTAGCTATAGATTTTCTAGGATTAGAGACTGCACCATTATTGTTTGTTCTAAGATAAGCGATAATGCAATAGCATCTACTCTAATGAAGAAATACTTACGCTAAAATATCTAATGTAACATGGCACAAAAGAGTACTCTTTATTCGCAGTCTTGGGTATATTTATAAGTATAAGTTAGAACTTATTTGACTATATTAATTATATGAGAATAAAGACAACAAAACATTAGATTATGGGAGGTAGGAAATGTTATTAGTTAATTCTAAAAATTCTGAACTTAAAAATATAGTTATTCTAGCAACCGGCGGAACTATTGCTGGTACTGGAGAGTCTGGAAAAACAACTAATTATGAAGCTGGTAATTTAGATATAAAGTCATTAATTGACAGTGTTTCTAATATTAATGAAATAGCTAATGTATATTCTGAACAAATTGTTAATGTTGATAGTAATGATATAACTATCAATCATTGGTTAACCCTTGCAAATAGGATAAATGAGATTTCAAAGCAAAATGATGTAGATGGATTTGTAATAACTCATGGGACCGATACACTCGAAGAAACAGCATATTTTTTAGATTTAACTGTTAAAACAAATAAACCTGTCATAGTAACAGGCGCAATGAGACCTTCTACGGCAACTAGTGCTGATGGACCATTAAACCTATATCAATCAGTAGCTTTGGCCGCTAATGATTTATCTAAAGGACAAGGGTGCATGGTTGTTTTCGCTGATGGAATTTATAGTGCGAGAAATGTCCAAAAAGTTAATACATTCAAAACAAATGCTTTTAATTCAATAGATTTAGGGTGTCTTGGATACATGCGAGATAATATACCTTATTTTTTAAATAAATCAATAAAACCACATACAGTTGATTCGGAATTTGATATTTTGGGATTAAATAAATTACCACAAGTTTCTATAGCATACTTTAATATTGATGCTGATCCTTCGATTATTGATTATTTAGCAAAAAAGTCTGATGGAATTGTAATTGCAGGTGCTGGGTGTGGGACTTTTAGTTCAGATTGGCTAAAAGAGATTAGAAAATTAGAACCTAGAGGAATACCAGTTGTAAGGTCTTCAAGAACAGGTAGTGGAATTATATTGAATGATACTGCTATAGATAAATCTGCTAATTGTATTCCAGGCAATACGTTATCACCTTCGAAAGCTAGAATATTACTTTCATTAGCTTTAACTAAGACTGTAGATTACTCTAAAATAAGAAAGATTTTCGAAGTGTATTAAAGCATACTTCTTATTTTAAGTTTCATATATATTTAAAAGTATAAGAATAAATGTAATTTATAATTGATTAGCCATACTTAAAGATGAATATAATCCATATATGGATTATGTTCATCTTTTTATTTTTGTTAACTCATATGTTTTAAGTGGGAAAAATGCTTTTTTGTTTAACATGGAATAGATATAGCATTTTTGTCCTCTTTTAATAGGCTTAAATAGTAATTATTCACAATATAATCTATATATTGAATAAACATATGGTGCGATAAAATTATCAATTGAAAGCTAATATTCATATAATAAATTGATACAAATTTAGGGGAATGGCCTATGAATGAAAGTTGTACACGAAGTAAAGATTTTATTAAAAGAATATTAAAAACAGGAAAGACAGTGGAATTTGATGAGAATTCAAAGATAATTTTAATAAGTGATGCTCATAGAGGTGATGGCAGTTATGCAGATTCTTTAAGACAAAATAAAAATATTTATAAAGCTGCTCTTGGATTTTATTATGAAAATGGCTATACTTTAATTGAGTTAGGTGATGGAGACGAATTATGGAAAAATAAAAACTGTTTAGATATAGCTTATAATTATAAAGATATTTTTTCTATATTAAATAAGTTTTATGAAGATGATAGATTATATCTAGTTTTTGGTAATCATGATATAGTAAAATCAAATGCAGAATTTATAAAAAAGCAAGAAAGACTCTTTGGTGATACAGGGTATGGATTCGGGCGTGAAATGATTAGTCTTTATAGCAGGATAAAGTTTTATGAGGGAGTTATACTTAGATATATTCCATTAAACAAAGATATAATTGCATTTCATGGACACCAAGTTGATATAATTAATTGTGATATGTGGAAGGTTAGTAGATTTTTAGTTAGATATGCATGGAGATTTCTAGAAGGAGTTGCTGGATTTAGAGATCCTACTAGCCCTGCAAATAATTACAATAAAGGAACTAAGATAGACAATGTACTTAAGAAATTAGCACGAAAAGAAAGAAAAATGATTGTCTGTGGACATACACATAATGATATATTTCCAAAACCTGGTGAAGGACTTTATTTCAATGATGGATGTTGTGTGTTTCCATCAGCAATAACTTGCATTGAAATAACTAATGGAGAAATTTCTTTGGTTAAATGGGAAATAGAGGTTGATAAAAATAATATTTTATATATTAGTAAAAGTATAAGCGGAGGACCTGAAAAGATAAGGAAATATTTAGATCATGCTAAAGGTCTTTAATAAATCAAATAATATAAGAGAATATATTTGAATTGTAAAACTGTAGGAAGATATTTTATAAAATGCACTATAATAAAGTTAATTGTATAAGGTAAAAGGGAAGGGTGGTGAACCTCTGTAGAGATATAATATATTATATCGATACTGGTAATTATGAATAAATTAAGCGGGAAAGTCGCACTCATTACAGGTGCATCAAGGGGAATTGGAAGAGCTATAGCTATAGAATTTGCAAGGCAGGGAGCAAGCGTAATAATAAATTATTTAAGTAATGATGAATGCGCAAAAAAGACATTAGAAGAAGTAGAAAAAGCAAATGGATATGGGATCATAATAAAAGGAGACATATCTTCTTTTAAAGGGTGCAAAATAATAGTTGGAAAAATTTTAAAAATCATGGGAAAAATAGATATTTTAGTGAACAATGCAGGCATAAGTCAAATAGGCTTATTTATGGACTCAACAGAAGAAGAAATTCAGAAGATCGTGAGCACTAACCTTTTAGGATCGATGTATTTAACCAAACATGTTCTAAATCATATGATTTCAAGAAAGAATGGAAATATAATAAATATTTCTTCCATGTGGGGAGAAGTGGGAGCATCTTGTGAGGTATTATATTCAACTACAAAAGGAGGACTAAATTTATTTACGAAATCTCTTGCAAAAGAAGTTGCACCTTCAAATATAAGAGTAAATTGTATTGCACCAGGAGTAATAGATACAAAAATGAATTCATTCCTAAGAGAAGAAGAAAAAAAATCCCTAGAAGAAGAAATTCCTCTAGGAAGATTTGGAAAGCCACAGGAAATAGGAAAACTTGCAGTATTTCTATGTAGCGATGATTCATCATATATTACAGGACAAATAATACGTGCAGATGGAGGATTTATCTAGTTTTCTTCATCTTCAGGCGATACTATTTTTTCTAAATAAAAGTAAAATTCAACGCCACCATCTATATTGCGAAGGTTAAATTCACTATTATGAAGATGTAAAATATTTTTAACTATTGATAATCCAAGACCAGTACTATTTTTTTGAGTTCTTTCTCTAGATTTATCTAGTCGATAGAATTTATCAAAAAGCTTATTTATCTCCTCATCAGGTATAGTTACCCCTATATTTTGAACACATAGCTTAAACTTATCCAAGCCTTCTTTAATGTTTATATTAATATTATTGCCTGGAGGAGTATATTTAATTGCATTAGTTAGTAGATTAGTTAAAACCTGTTCCATTTGAAATGGATCTGCATAAACGTAGCTATAAGGGGTTGAAGAATTAAAATGTACATTAAATTTATTTTCTTCAAAGTCTGGTTTATGCTTGTTAAGTATTTTTGTTATTAATCTATTTATATTAAATGCTTCAAAATTTGGTTTAGTAGTTCCAGATTCTAGCTTTGAAAGTTCCAACATGTTGGTGACTAAAACACTCATTTTTTTAGATTCATCAATTATGGTTTCCAAATACATTGTAGCATCCTCACCACATACAATACCATCTTTAAGCCCCTCTGCATAACCTTCTATTATTCCAATGGGCGTCTTAAGCTCATGGCTTACATTAGCTGTGAATTCCTTTCTCATGTTATCTAATTGTCTTTCTTTTTCAATATCATCCTCTAACTTTTTATTTTTCTTTTGTAAATCTAGTAGTGCAGTTTGAAGATTTTTTGATAAGAAGTTTAATGATTTAGCAAGGCTTCCTATCTCATCATCTCTATTAGTCTCACAAACAGAAGAAAAGTCCATGTTAGAGAGTTTGTTTGCAACATAAGTTAAGGTCACAAGAGGTTTTGAAATTAAATTAGAATAAATTAAAGAAAGTATTATAGAAACAGTAATTAAACCAAGAAATAAATATATAAAGAATTCACTTATAACTTCTGAGGCTTCTTTTATAGGTTGAATAGAAGAAACACAAAAAATAAGGCTATCATTCTTGCTCTGTAAGGACATAGGACTAACCACTCCAATTTTTTTTAGTCCACTGCTCTTGTTATCAAAATTTGTATACTTAGTTTGAGAATAAGTAATAACTTCATTTATTAAATCTTTATTGTTAATTAATTCTGTACCAAAAGCAGTTAAAGTATCAAAACTTTCCTTATCACCATTAAAATTATTGGAATAATATTTAATAATTTCTCCGTCTAAAGAAGTGACAATAATTTTAGCATTATTATCATTTTCAAATTTTTGAAGAGCTTTATATAAGTCAGAATCATTATCAATATGAAGAGAATATAAATCATGAAATTTATTAACTTCGTTAACTAAGGATCTTGTTTTTTTATAGGAATAAAAATTTTCGAAAAAGAAGGCCTGTGCAAAATATGTTATAAGCATTAAAGCAATAACAAGAGATAATGTTATACTAAAGAGTCTTTTAGATAAACTATGCTTCATTATTTGACCTCAAATTTATAGCCACTGCCACGAACAGTAACAATATAATGTGACTTATCCAATAACTTTTCGCGAAGTCTTCTAACATTAGTGTCTACAGTACGAATATCTCCATAATAATCAATGCCCCACACATTATCTAAAATATTATCTCTACTTAATGCAATACTTTTGTTAGTAACTAAATATATCAAAAGCTCATATTCTTTTGGTGATAAGATTATTTCTGTCCCATCTATTTTGACTTCATGGGACAACTTATTTACGCTAAGACCATTAAAATCTTGATAACTTGAATCTAAGTCTTCACGAGTCCTTTTAAGCAGTGCTTTAACTTTAGCAATTAAAACTTTAGGACTAAAAGGCTTTGTCATATAATCATCAGCACCATAACCATATCCTTCAAGCTTATCTTCCTCCTCTCCTTTTGCAGTAAGCAAAATTACAGGAACAGTTGAAACTTCTCTTAATTTTTCAAGCATAGTTAATCCATCCATAACAGGCATCATTATATCTAAAAGCACTAAATCAATTTTTTGAGTGCTAAAGACAAATAATCCATCTTCACCATTTGAAGATTCAAAAACATTGAAATCTTCCTTCATTAAATAATCTCTAAGTAAAAATCTTATTCTAAGTTCATCCTCTACAATCAAAATAGATTTTCTCATTATTATGTCATCTCCTTTATTTAAAGTAATTTATATAAATTAAAATTTCTTGGTAGTATATAATAAAATTTAGTCATATTTAATAATAATCTATAAATAAGTCATTTGCATTACAATTGTATACTTAAGGTGAATTCAAAGATAAGCGCTTGATACGCTCTATTCCATGGCTATAAATATAATTTTTTTGAAACTAACACAACAGTTTATATTAATTATAATATAAAATTATAAATATCAGTATAATTTTATTTGATTTATGTTGAATTAAAATATAGCTGTGTTTTAGGAGTTATAAATTTTAAACTATAAAATATACATTTGATAAGGTATAATATTTATTAATGAATAACTAGATTTTATTTTATATTTAGTTAGAGTATAATTTTAGTAGGCAAAGATAATAAAAAAATTGAAGGAGCGGTAATAAATAGTAGTAATATATTTTTATATTATGATATTATTATTATAGAAGGTATAGTTTATGATAATATTGAATTTTACAAAGATGATTAAGAGATATGAACTATATTAGTTATCAATATGAGAAGAAGATAATATATAAGTAGGAGAATAATATAATGATAAAATTAAATTTTGATGTAAAGAAACATACTCTAGCAAATGGGTTAGAAGTAATAACAATAAATAAAGATACTCAGATTGCAGCTATAAATATAGGAATTAAAGTAGGATCATTATATGAGAGTATAGAAGAAAAAGGTATAAGCCACTTTATTGAACATACACTATTTAAAGGAACTGCAACTAGAACTGGTGAAGAGCTCAATGAGGAACTAGAATCCTTGGGCGGGGAGTATAATGCTTATACAGATTATGATGCAACTGTGTATACAATTGCTTGCTTAATGGAAGAATTTAAAAATGCTGTAGAGCTTTTGGGTGACATGATTATAAATCCAAAGTTTGATAGAGATGAAATAGAGAAAGAAAGAGGAGTAATTCTATCGGAAATAAGAATGAGTAAAGATGATATAGAAGATTTTAGCTTTAACAATATAAATAGAATTGCATTTACAAATAGTGCTCTTAAATATGAAGTAACAGGTCTTGAAGAAAATGTTCTAAAATTTAAGAGAGAAGAAATATTATCTTACTATACTAAGCACTACACACCAAAAAATTCTATCATGACGATGGTATCTTCACTAAGTCATGAAGAAGCAATAAAATTAGTGGAAGATAAATTTAAGGAGTGGAAAGGTGAAAAACCTAATCCTATAGATATTATAAAAGAGAAAAATAAGGAAATAGTAGAAATAAGTTACAAAAAAAATATTGAACAAAGTACTATAGTTTATTTATATACATTTGATGAATTGGAAAAAGATGATGAACTTCCGCTTAGAATATTAAATCATAAACTTGGAGAAAGCTCAAATTCACTACTTTTTAGAGAAATTAGAGAGAATAGAGGCTTAGCATATGATATTTATACTCATCTTGAAATAACAAATAATATAAAAACTCTTTATATATATACTTCAGTTGGAGAAGAAAATATTAATGAAGTTAAAGATGCAATTGATGAGACTTTGAAAAATGTAGTTAATGGCAAAATTCAAATTAGAGATAAGGATTTAAATATAATGAAAAAAGTCCATAAGACAGCAGTTATATCAACTCTAGAAGACTCTTCAGAATTATGTAATTATATGCTCCATCAGTCATTAGAAGATGATGATATATTTGAATTTGTTAAAGATATGGATAGATTAAATAAATTAGATATAATAAAAATTAATGAAGTAAGTAAAAAAGTTTTAAAAAATCCAACAATTCATATATTAAAATCTAATTAAGGCATGTTTCTAGTATAATATTTTCTTTCATGTGCCTGATAGATGCAAATCATAAGTAAAGGTGAAAATAATTATGGCAAAAATAACAAAAATAGAAATTCAAAAAAACAACAAGACAAGAGTTAATTTATTTTTAGATGATGAATATGCTTTTTCTCTTTCAACAGAGTTAGTTTATAAAGAAAATCTTAATAAAAATGATGAAATAGATTCTGAAAAACTTAAAATTTTGGCACAGCGTGAGCACTTAATAAGATGCAAAGAATCTTCCTTAAGAATTATTGAAAAAAGCTCTAAGACTGAAAAAGAAGTAAGAGATAAGTTAAAGCTAAAAGGATACGAAGATAATGCTATAAATAAGAGCATTGAATTTCTCAAAGAATATAATTTTATAAATGATAATAATTATATAAAAGCATTTATAAGTTACAAATTAAAGAGTGAAGGAAGTCAAAAAATTAAGTATGCATTAATCCAAAAAGGCATACCAAAAGAAATTATAGACGAACAATTATCTAATTTAAATAAGGTGAATGAAAAAAATACTGCACTTAATATAGCAAAAAAGAAGTTTGATATTATAAAAAAGAGAGAAAATGATAATTATAAAATTTCAGCTAAGTTATATAGATATCTAATTTCTAAAGGATTTGAATATGATATTACAAATGATGTTGTTAAGGAAATCATGTCTTTAGATGATCTTCAATAGAATAGATTGAGATATACTCAAAAAAATAGCAATTTTTAAGTATGATTAGTCTACTTTGTTTGATAATACTGGAGCACTATGAATTAAATAGATATACCTATCAATTTAATGTGTTATTCCTTTTCATATTCATAAAAGAAAATATTAACTTAGAATAATATTATGATTTTTGGTATAATGATAATAAGAATGATGATATTATTTTATGGAGGAAAAAATCATGAAGGAAAATAAATTTTTACTTGTGATTGCTGGAGCTATTTCGGGTTGCGTTCAAATAAGTATAATTATTGGAATGCTAGTCTTCCCAAGTTTAATAGTTAAGTCTGCAGCTATAAGTTCATTTTCGGAAAATGGGATTAAACAAAAATATTCAACTAATGAAAATATTTCATATAGCAAAAGCAAAGGTTTTTTTAAGGATATACAATCAGGTAAAAGCGGATATTCTAAAAAAATTATTATCTATAATGGGGTCACTATAGATGAGGGAATAAAATCAAATGAAAATATTGATAATAAAGCAATTGAACTAACACAAAATGCTAAAAGTGATAGAGAAAGAGCTAAAATTTTATATAATTGGGTTGGCGGTAATATAAAGTATGATGATGATAAAGCAGCACAGGTATTAGATGGAATTGATAGTTTAGAAATGCCAAAAAGTGGTTCTATATGTGCATTTGAAAATAGGTCAGGTATATGCTTTGATAAAGCATGTCTTTATGTATCTATGTCAAGAGCTGTAGATCTCAAAGTGAGACTTATTGGCGGACAGGCATTTGATGGACAACAGTATGTAGGTCATGCATGGAATCAAGTTTATCTAGATGACGAAGGTATATGGATAAATGTAGATTCAACTTTTTATGACGGAGGAGACTATTTTGATTCCAATCTATTCAGTAAGCACAATGCAGAAGAGGTTGCTGGCGAATGGTAGAATTTTACTCTATAAAAAAAGTTGTATAAAAAGTATAACGAAATTTTTAGAATAACTATATTGTTAGCAAATGCTCAATCAAATTGTTTTTTTATGAAGCTTTGAGATGATAATATTAATAGCGTTTTCACAATCTTTATCATTAGGATCTATTGACCATGCTAGATTAAAAAGACGCAAAGCTTTATCATGACATTCCTTCATAACATAGCAATAACCAAGGTTAAATAAGTATTTGCTTTCACGTTTAATAGACAATGCTCTGTTTAGTAGTACTATTGCATCATCAAATTTTTTTAACTTAATAAAGCAAACACCACTATTATAATATGCGCAAGCTTCATTTATATTTTGAGATGCAGATTTCTTATAACAATCTATAGCTCTTTGATAATCTTGTGTGTTATAAAATTTATTACCTTCATTAAAATAATTCATTTGTGACCTCCAAAATAAAATTATAGATATCATGTTAAATACTTTTAAAGTATAGACAATAATTGAAATAACTATACATGCAGATTTATTAGTATATAAAGTTCCGAACATATAATAGTTGAATATATAATATGTAAATTTAAAAAAATAGAGTAGGTGAATAGTAAAATATGATGAATTATAAAATTGGATTAGATATAGGATCAACAACAGTAAAATTAGCTGTTCTTAATAATGAGAATAGTTTAATATATAGTAAATATACAAGGCATTTTTCAGATATAAGAAGTACAATCATAAATTTAATAAAAGAATGCTATGAAATATTGGGGAATATTAATTGTAAAGTTAGTATAACGGGTTCAGGAGGAATATCAGTAGCTAAATGGCTTAATATAAATTTTGTGCAAGAAGTAATTGCATGTTCAAAAACAGTTGAAACAATTATTCCAAAAACTGATGTTGTAATAGAACTTGGTGGCGAAGATGCAAAAATAACATATTTTAAAGGGGGAATAGAACAAAGAATGAATGGAAGTTGTGCAGGAGGAACTGGAGCTTTCATTGATCAAATGGCAATATTATTAAATACAGATGCATTAGGATTAAATGAATATGCAAAAGAATATAAGGTATTGTACCCTATAGCATCACGATGTGGGGTTTTTGCTAAAACAGATGTACAACCGTTAATAAATGAAGGCGCTAAAAAAAGTGATATAGCGGCATCAATATTTCAAGCAGTAGTAAATCAAACTATAGGAGGTCTTGCCTGTGGTAAACCAATAAGAGGCAATGTGGCCTTTCTTGGAGGACCATTGTTCTTTTTATCAGAACTTAGACAAAGGTTTATTGAGACTTTAAAGTTAGAAGGAGAACAAATAATTGCACCGGAAAATTCGCAACTTTTTGTGGCTATAGGTGCTGCACTATTGTCACAAAAAGAAAAAGTAACATCGCTCTCAAATATAGTAGATAAAATTTCAGATATCTATAATATAAAGGATGATACACAACCAAGACTTGATCCATTGTTTAAGGATGATGAAGATTATAAAAAATTTAAAGATAGACATAATAAAAATACATTAAAAAGAGCAGATCTTAAAAGTTACAAAGGACAAGCATATTTAGGAATAGATGCAGGTTCAACAACAACTAAAATTGCACTCATCGGTGAAAATTCTGATCTTTTATATTCTTACTATGGAAGTAATGAAGGTAATCCATTAAATAGAGTTTTAGAAATAATGAAAGATTTATATGAAAATATTCCTGAAACTGTAGAAATTGTGAATTCTACGGTTACAGGTTATGGAGAAGCTTTAATTAAAGCTGCTTTACATATAGATATTGGAGAAATCGAAACAATTGCACATTATAAAGCTGCAGATTACTTTTTGCCAGGCGTCGACTTCATTTTAGATATAGGTGGACAAGATATGAAATGCCTAAAAATTAAAAATGGAGCAATAGATAGCATACTTTTAAATGAGGCTTGTTCATCGGGTTGCGGATCATTTATTGAAAGTTTTGCTAAATCATTACATATGAATATCGAAGATTTTGCTAAAGAAGCATTGTTTTCAAAGGCACCAGTAGATCTTGGATCTAGATGTACAGTATTTATGAACTCTAGAGTTAAGCAGTCTCAAAAAGAAGGAGCAGAAGTATCAGATATTTCAGCAGGACTTTCATATTCTGTTATAAAAAATGCTTTATTTAAAGTGATAAAATTAAGAGATGAAAAAGATATTGGCGAAAAAGTAATAGTACAAGGTGGAACTTTTTATAATGAAGCCGTACTTAGAAGTTTTGAGCTTATTTCAGGTAGAGAAGTAGTAAGGCCTGATATAGCAGGCCTTATGGGTGCCTTCGGATGTGCGCTTATTGCAAAGGAAAGATACATTAAAGATGCAAAATCAAGTTTACTCTCTAAAAATAGAATGGGTGAATTTGAAATGAAATCATCCTTTAGAAGATGTGGGAAATGTGGAAATAACTGTTTGCTTACTATAAATCATTTTTCTACAGATGAAGAATTTATTTCTGGCAATAGATGCGAAAAAGGACTAGGCATAGAGACGCTTAAAAAAGATAAATTACCTAATTTATATGATTATAAATATAAAAGAACTTTTAATTATAAGCCTCTTAAAGAGGAAGAGTCTAAGCGTGGAATAATTGGAATTCCAAGAGTTCTTAACATGTATGAGAATTATCCATTTTGGTTTACTCTTTTAACTAGTTTGGGATTTAGTGTTAAGCTATCAGCGCCATCAAGTAAAAAGATATATGAACTTGGAATAGAGACAATCCCATCAGAATCGGCGTGTTATCCAGCAAAGATTTCTCATGGGCACATAATAAATTTGATAAATAGAGGAGTTAAAAATATATTTTATCCTTGTATATCTTATGAAAAAAATGAATTCAAGGATGCTCAAAATAATTATAATTGCCCTATGGTGACTTCTTATCCAGAAGCTATTAAAAATAATATGGATGAATTAAAATTAAATGATATTAATTTTATGGAACCATTTTTATCTTTAGATGATGATAAGGAACTTGCAAAAAGAATAGTAGATGAGTTTAAACTGTTTAATGTTACGTTGCAAGAAGCGAAGATCGCAGTAAAAGCAGCAAGCATTGAAAGAGAATGCTATAAAAAAGACATACAAAATAAAGGTGAGGAAGTTATAGACTATTTAAGAAAAAATAATAAAAAAGGAATAGTATTATGTGGAAGACCATATCACATAGATCCAGAAATAAATCATGGAATTCCTGATATTATAAATTCTTATGATATGGCAGTACTTACCGAGGATAGTGTATCTCATTTAGGCGTATTAAAAGAAAAACTAAGAGTTGTGGATCAATGGATGTATCATTCAAGACTATATAGAGCAGCAGCTTTTGTAGCGGACGAGCCTTGCCTTGATGTTATTCAATTGAATTCTTTCGGATGTGGATTAGATGCTGTTACCACAGATCAAGTTTCTGAAATTATCGCATCAAAAGGAAAGATATATACAGTTCTTAAAATAGATGAAGGTAATAATTTAGGTGCAGCTAAAATAAGAATAAGATCTCTAAAAGCTGCAATGGATGAAAGAAAAAGAAAAAATTATAAGCCAGTTGAAGAAAAGATTGTATATAAAAACCCAGTATTTACAGAAGAAATGAGAAAAAAACATACAATTTTAGCACCACAAATGTCACCAATTCACTTTGATTTGATTGAAACAGCAGCAAGAGCAGCTGGATATAATATAGATGTATTGCCATCAATGGATATGAAAGCAGTTGATGAAGGCTTAAAATATGTTAATAATGATGCTTGTTATCCATCAATAATAGTGGTTGGACAAATGATTGAAGCTTTAAAATCAGGTAAGTATGATGTAAATAATACTTCAGTTATAATAACCCAGACAGGTGGTGGTTGCAGAGCTACTAACTATGTTGGATTCTTAAAAATGGCATTAAAGTATGCAGGTTTTGAACAAGTACCAGTTATATCTTTAAATACAGTAGGACTTGAAGAACAACCAGGATTTAAAATTACAGCAAAGTTACTTCATAAAGCAATTATGGCATTAGTTTATGGTGATTTATTTATGAGAGTTCTATATAAAACAAGACCTTATGAAAAAGTTACTGGATCGGCGAATGAACTTCATAAAAAATGGAATGAAAGAGCTAAATCAAATTTAATTAATGGAAGTAAAAGAGAATTTAATAAAAATGTAAAAGAAATAGTTAATGATTTTGATAAATTGCCACTACTAAATATTCTAAAACCTAAGGTTGGACTTGTTGGGGAAATATTAGTTAAGTTCCATCCAACAGCGAATAATGATATCATAGCAATATTGGAAAATGAAGGTGTAGAAGTAGTAGTTCCAGATCTTTTAGATTTCTTCTTCTACTCAACTCTCGATGCAGATTTTAAAGCTAAATATCTTGCAAAGAGCAAAATTACACAAAATATATGCAACATAGCAATCATGTACATGGAAACTTACAGAAAGACTATGAAGAAGTGTTTGGAGAAGAGTAATAGATTTTATAAGCCTAAGCATATAAGAGAATTAGCTAATATGGCATCACCTATACTTTCTCTTGGAAATCAAACTGGAGAAGGATGGTTTTTAACAGCTGAAATGATTGAACTTATAGAAAGTGGAGCAACTAATATAGCATGCGTTCAACCTTTTGCATGTTTACCTAATCATGTGACTGGAAAAGGGATGATAAAGACCTTAAAGGAAAGATATCCAAGTTCAAATATAGTGGCTATAGATTATGATCCGGGGGCATCAAATGTAAATCAATTAAATAGAATTAAGCTTATGCTATCAGTAGCATTTAGAAATTTAGAAGAAGAATCTAGTGTGAATAAGCATCAAGAAGAAAGTATAGAGAAACAACAATTCCATAATGAAGTAAGTTTAACTTAGAATGGTGTTATCTATATCAAAATAATTATAACTATGATTAATGAAGATAGAAGGGACATTTGTTCCTTCTATTTTATAGTATTTAGATAATAATTTATAAAATTATTGTCAAAACGTATTTGAAAGTGTATCTTATATATAGTAATATATAATTGGTTTTAGTTGTATATTGGTTAATTATCATGCAATATTTACATAATAGCTTTACTGGATATGAATAAAGTGAAAATTTTTAACATGCAATTTGGAGGTAATGAATGGGAATTCAAAGTGATGATCAGACAGATGAAAAGACCAAAGCTAAAAAATTTAAACCATTAGTGTTTTTTATGGGAATGATATACATAGTTGCTTTTTTAGCAATAACGACTCCTCTTGTAATACTTTTTGGACCATATGGAAATACAAAAAAAGTATTTGTATCAACTTTACTTGGAACAAGACATGCATATTTAATAACCGATTTTATGTCTCAAGAAACTATCAATGAAATTCTAGGAGTAAAGAAGGAAGAAGCTAAAGAACAGGTTACTCAAAATATTGCTACAGATATTAATAAAATACAAGTGAAATATACAAGTGGAAATGACATAAGCAGATATGATATACATACAGATAGATATAATGGATATGTATTAGAAATAAAAAATCCATTAGGTGTCAAAGTTGCAATGACTAAATATTTGGGTAAAATAGGACAAAAAACAAGCGAAATGGCACAAGAACAGAATGCTATTGCAGCTATTAATGGAGGAGCATTTGTAGATGAGTCCTCAGATGGAACACTTTACGCAGGAACTGGAGCAGAACCCGGTGGATTTGTTATTTCAGCGGGAAAGGTTATATATCCCAAAACTAATGTAAATAAGAATAATATTGAGAATATCATTGCATTTACAAGAGGAGGAAAACTCTTAGTTGGAGACCATACTCTTGCAGAACTACAAAAATTAGATGTACAAGAAGCGATGTGTTTTAGAAGACCTAATATTATTATTAATGGAGAAGCGCAGGTAAAAGATAAAATGGCTGATGGACTTAATCCTAGAACTGCAGTTGGGCAAAAGGAAGATGGAACAGTAATATTTTTGGTTATTGATGGTAGAAAAATCACATCTCCTGGAGCAAGTTTATATGATGTACAACAAATAATGTTAGAAAGAGGCGCTATTAATGCAGGTGCTCTTGACGGTGGATATTCATCAACAATGTATTATAGAGATGAGGTAATAAATTCTCCTAATGCTTGGGATGGAGAAAGATCTGTTGCCACGGCATTTTATGTTCAGTAGCATATGAGATAAAATAGACTAACATATGGGATTGTTATTTTTTGAATATGCCTAAGACAGAAAATGAGAAGATAATTTCTTATTAAATCTTAGAAGTATTTTTTAGTAGGAGAGGGTTAAGCAATGAAAAATTTGGTAAGAATAGTAGTATGGACTTTTACGGCATTAATAATTCAGCAAAGTATATTTTTATATGTAGAAAAAATATATTTGGCTTCTGATGTAAAGATTGAAGCTGAAAAGGTTGAAGAAAAAGAAATTCCAAAAGAGAAAAATATAAATGAAATTGATATAAAAGATGGAATGGAAAAAATATCATTATCATCAGATGGAAGATTTGTTGCATATATGGAAAACGGAATCCTTAAAATATTAGATAGTAATGATAATAGTGAAAAAGAATTCAAAAGTGAAAACGATGGAGAAGTAGTATTTTTTAAATGGCTAACAAATGAAAATAATATGATTGTTATTAAAAAAGTTCAGAAAAATGGAGATTCTTACTTTGAACCAGTATCGTTTAATGCTAAAAAAGGAGAATCAAGACAACTTGCAGATTTTAATCTAAATGAAGTTAGAATAAATATAGAGCGTAAAAGTGACGAAATCGATAATGTAGTATTTTCAACGGCAACCCATAGTCTTTACATAAAGGTTCAAAAACAAACTGGGAAAAGTGACTTATATTATGCAAATGTAATGAATCAATTGGCAAAAGTTAGATCAAATAAAGATATAGGAAATATTGTGGTTCCAACTACAAGCACAAATGCAGTGATGGAAATGGGATCATGTTCAACTATATTAAATAGTTCAGGGAATATAGAAATACCTAATGTCCAAATTACAAAAATATTAGGAACTGATATTAATGATAATGTATATTTTGGTGAAGAAATAAATGATAAAATCACTAAAATATATTATACAATGCTAAATGATGAAAAGCTTAAGTGGAATACGTTAACTTTAGCGACCCCAGTAGACAAAGAAGATATAATAATAGATTATTCAGGTAAGGTTTATGTGAATGATAAACTTACAAAAAGTGTTTTAGAGATTACAGGTAAAAAAACAATCAAATATCAAGGGGAATTAGTACAAGCATATTCTAAAGGTTTTATTTCTATAGATGGTGATAAATTAATAAAGAACGAAGTAGAAGAAAATAGAATATCTATTGATTAATCATATAGAGCAGTATTAATATAGATTCTAATTTAAAAACTATACTTATGAATATGACCTGCTAAAATTAGATATATGTCTAAGTATAGTAAATATGAAATATAATATCATGTACAAGTATAATCCACCGAAATAAAGGGTACTCTATTGCTCTGATTACTTAGGATTCAGCTGTATATTTCTAAGAAAGAAATGCCTATAGCACAATTTTCTAATGTAATGCTGTATAAGAGGAACCTTTATTTATTTTGAACGAGCATTAGAATATATTTTAAAGCATGAATGCAACTTAGAAGATAACTTACTAACAAACTTAGTAAGAAAAATGAGTGCTCAAAATTAAATGAACCTAATAAAATATAAGAGATAAAAGGAAAGAGAGGCGAAAGTCCTGATTTGTGGTTAGTTTATAGCATAGGAAAAATACTTGGAATAGTAAGTTAATAATAACTTTAATATAACGGTACTAACCTAAGTAGTTGAATCCTGCAATACTAACATCGTACTTAATGGCTAAGATGAAAAAAATGTACAAATAGCATATATTACTGTTTGTTATAATTCTAGAAATCAGGATATCATATTATAATGTTAATAAGGAAAAATGTTTTGAAATTAGCGGTGCCAATAATGGTAGAGCAAACCTTTGTCATGTTGCTTGGAGTATGTAATACTATGATGGCAGGTCATATTGGGCAAGAAGCAGTCTCAGCTGTTGGAATGGTTGATTCAATAAATATGCTGTTTATATCTTTTTTTGCAGCATTATCAGTTGGAGCAACTGTAGTAGTCGCTCAACAAATTGGACAAGAAGAATATAAGAAATCTAATGAAACGGCAAAACAAGCCATAATATCAGGACTTATAGTATCATGTGCAATAACATTGCTTTTATGGATTTTTCGTGTGCCTGTAATTAATTTTTTATATGGATCAGCAGCAGAATTAGTTAAATCAAATGCAAAGATATATTTAGAATTCACGTTATTTACATACCCATTCATTGCCATAGAACAAATTTCAAATGGTATACTTAGAGGAGCTGGAGATACAAAAACGCCAATGTATATTACAATGTTTATGAATATAATTAATATAATTTTAGGATACATATTGATATATGGGATTTATGCTATTGACATACCATCTTTTGGAATAATGGGAGCTGCAATAGCTATAGCAATAGCTAGAATAATTGGAACTGTGATCATAATAATAGTTTTATTTAGAGGTAGTAAAATCATAAAAATAAGAAAATTATTTCCATTTAAATTTGATATGAAAGTACAAAAAAGTATATTCAATATAGGAATACCAGCGGGGATGGAACAAGTTATATTTAATGCAGGAAAGTTAATAGTACAAGTATTCATAGTAACAATGGGAACTGGCTCAATTGCTGCTAATGCTATTGGAATGTCGATAGCACAGATAATCAATGTCATAGGAAATGCGCTTTGTTTAGCTGCGACTACTCTAGTAGGCCAGTATGTAGGTAGAAATGATATTAAGGGAGCGAAAAGTACATTGATTTATCTAGTTAAATTTACAACTGTTTGCTTGCTATCAATTGGACTTTTATTTGTACCAATTTCAGGATGGCTAGCAAGTCTTTATACATCTGATCCAGAAGTAATAAAACTTACATCAACATTAATTAACAGTAATAGCATAGCATGGTTAGTATGGCCAATTGCCTTCGTACTTTCAGCAGGGCTTAAAGGAGCTGGAGACACTAGATATACTATGATAACTGCCTTTGTAGGTATGTGGATGTTTAGAATATGTTTAGGATATACATTGGGGATTATATGTAGACTTGGAATTCTCGGAATCTGGATTGCAATGTATATGGATTGGACTATTAGAGGAATAATGTATGTAATCAGAATTAGAGGAATTAAATGGCTCAAATATAGGGTGATGAAAGATTAAATTTATGAGAATTTAAGTTTTAATGCTAATATAGGTATATTATGCTAAAATAGAATGATGAAGCGCTATAAAATGAAAAAATCTTGTGATTAAGACTTATACAATAAATCTATTTATGACAAATTTTTTTATAATTGGATGGCGCTTATATTGTAGTTCTAAAAACAAAAAAAGGGAGTGGTCGGACATAATTTAGAATAAGATTGAGATTTAATATATACATATAAATAAAAATACGAATATCTGCAGGATAAGGAAGGAGTGATATAAAGATGATTAAGAAGACAAGAAACATTACAATTATAGCAGTAATGTTTATAGCTAGTTCTGTAATACCAGCAGTTTTAAAAATATCCGTTATGTTTACAGTATTACTAGCATTGATATCAACTATAGTAGCATCAATATATCTTATAAAAGTTGGAAATTATGATAAGATAGAAATTGAAGATGAAAGAAGTGCTGGAGAAAGTACAAAAGTCATACTAGATCCAATGATGAAGGAAGAATATGATATACATGCAAATGATATTGCTAATGATGCAAAAAAGGATGAGATACGAAAATTAGCATTATTTCAAGAAGAAACAGTAGCAGGATTAAATAATACGATAAGTGAAATGGTAAATGATGTTGATGGAATAAATAATACAATTAAAGAGCTGACTAATGGAGGTCGGTCTGAAAACGATGACACTATAAAGCTTGCAGAATCAATAGCTAAGACAATGTATTTTACAAGTGTAAGTTCTGAAAGTATGGAGAATATGGATGCATCTATTAGAAAAATATATAATGCAAATAAGTTATTAGATGAATCTGTACAAGTTGCAAATGATTTTACAAAAGAAGCGATAGATATTATTCATATTATAGGAAAGATAGCAAATCAAACCAATCTATTAGCTTTAAATGCGGCTATAGAAGCAGCAAGAGCAGGAGAGGCTGGTAAGGGCTTTTCAGTAGTTGCATCAGAAATCAGAAAATTATCAGATAATGTGAAAACAGCAGTAAATAATGTTGATGGTATAATAAATGATATAACCCATGCAATAGATAAAACAACTGAGAATGCGAGAGAAAGTGGACAACTTATACAAGAAAATATAGATATAGTAAATACAGCAGAAGATGCTTTTAAACAAATGGTAGAGGAAGTAAATGAAATTGATGCTCATGCAAATATTATATCAGAATTTAATAACAAATGTGAAATGATTAAGACTACAGTATTTGATAGATCGCAAAAGCAAGCTAAATCACTTGAAAATTTATCAGAGACTACAAAGCAATTGCTTGATATAGCTAAATTAATAAAGAATAAAATATAAAGAAACTAATATAATTAAAGTATGGACATATATAGATTAACTATGCTAAAAAAAGAGGGGCGAATTTATGAATAGGATCAAAAGAAACAAATTAATAGGCAATGGTGTGATTTTTGGAACTGTTGTAGCTTTAGGTGGTATTATAGCTATAGGAAAAAAGATTAGAAATAATAAAATACAAAAGCTTTTAGAAAGTGAGAAGTATTGTACAGGTGAGATCAGAAAATTTGGAACATTATATCTAGATAATGAAAAGCAAAAGAAACCAGTTGATTTTTTAGGATTTGAAGATATTCCCTCATATTTAGGACAGAAAATACAAATAAGAGATACAGATAAAAATGACGAAAATAAATTATCATGGGTAGAAATTAATGATAATGACAAAAAACTTTTGATTTGTGATAGAAATATATTAAAAGAAGTATCTTGGAATGAATTAAATGATCAAAATTTAATTTTCGGAAAAGTAGTAATACTAGAAGAGAAAAAGTACATTTTAAGACTTTTGACTGGATATAATGTGGATAATGGATATATATCTAATGAATGGGATAAATATATAGTAAATATAGATAAGATATTAGATCTTCCAATATCTACAGATTATGATAAAGATAATAGTTTAAAAGAAGATGATGAAGAAAACAATAGTTTATGGAATTGGCACAATTTCAGTAGTCTTACACACAATGAGCACTTAAAAGATCAAAAATTTTGTATAATAAGAGGATTTTATTCCACAAAATATTCTAATCAATCAAATAAATCCTTAAAATATGAGACTGTAGGATATAGACCAGTTTTAGAATTGATTAAGTAAATAGACTACTAAGACTGATTTGCTATTTTTCAAAAAAGATTAGAGCGTATGAGCAATTAATATAAATGCTTATGCGCTTTTTATAAATAAAACTTGACAAAAGTGGATATATATAATAACATGTAATTGAGAATGAGTTTCAAAATTATTTAAGAACGAGAAAGGGGAACAAAATAATGAAAATAATCTATTGGTCAGGAACAGGTAATACAGAAAAGATGGCTCAATTAATTGCAAAAGGAATTAAAGAAGCAGGGAAAGACGTAGACATAATAAATGTTTCAGATGTAAATGTAGAGGAATTACTGAAAGAAGAAGTAATTATTTTAGGTTGTCCAGCAATGGGCGATGAAGTATTAGAAGAAAACGAATTTGAGCCATTTATAGATGAAATTTCAGCTAAACTATCAGGAAAAAAGGTTGTACTTTTTGGATCTTATGGATGGGGAGATGGGCAATGGATGAGAGATTTTGAAGAAAGAATGACAAATTATGGTTGCATCATAAAAGAAGAACCATTAATAGTTCAAAGTGAACCAGATGAAAGAGAATGTATAGATTTAGGGAAAAAAATAGCCCTTTTATAGGGTGGATTCGGCGGTGATATTATATGGCATATATAGATTTTTATAATAAATTGGGATGTATGAAAGATAAGGAATATATAGAGAACTTTTTAATATATAATTCATCATTAGTGATTGCAGGAATTAAACCGGCTGTGACAGTAGCTATGAAAAAGAATAATGAAAAATCATGTATTAGTTGGAATGATTTTGGGAAAACTTTTATAATAAATATAAATTTGAAGTTTATTGAACTTAGAGAAAGTAATAATTCTATAATAGTAATGATTTATGATGAAGATATACTAAAAAAAGAACTTAATAAAGAAACTCATATAGAATTTTTAAAAAATATTGGATATTCTTATCAATTAGAGATCAATGATTATATAAATACATTAAAATCTAGATATGAAAAATATCATTGTCCACACGAATTAGGACTATTCCTTGGAATACCGTTTGAAGATGTTAAAGATTTTATGGAATGTACAACTAAGAAATGTCTGCTATGTGGATATTGGAAAGTATACAATGATAGTAGACAAGCAAAAATAATTTTTAATAAATATGACAGAGTTAAAGAATACACAATAAAAAATATGCTTGAGGGGAATTCATCGCGTGACCTCGCCTTAAGTATAAAAAACTCCTTTTATAATAATGCTATATATTTAGCTAAATAGATTAATATATAATTAAAAAGTTTTGTCTTAGATTTTGAATATAAAAATATTCATAGTATCACACACTACCATGAATGTTGTAATTAGCCACCATAAAATTTCTTTAGTGTCCACACACTACTAAAGGAATAACATTTAAATTAGTTTTAAAATATATTTTCAATGACCACACACCATTGAAATATATTTGAGCACCTGTACAAATGAATGATTTTCACACATACTTCTTAATATATTAGTTAAGTACATTCCATAAAGTTTATATAAGACCCGTAAGGTTTGCAAAACCTTACGGGTCTAAAATTTTAACTTTTTACAACAATCAATAATTGCAGTATAATTTATCTTATAGAATAATTGAATATTAAAGTAGTATATATAGTAGCATTTTAAATCTGAAAGTAAAAGATGTAATTCTACAAATATAGAATTATTAATAAATATATCTGTATTTTAAATTAATAAGGATGTGAGAAGATAATTATGATATTTAATAAACTTTTTGAAATAGATAAAGTAAGTGATTTAATTGGCAACATTAATTTTAGGGAAGCTGTTAGAGCAATCATAATAAAGGATGATAAAATTCTAATGGTACATTCAAGAAATAAAGATTACAAATTTCCAGGTGGAGGAATAAAGAAAGATGAGGGCTATATAGAGGCATTGAAACGAGAAGTAGAAGAAGAAACTGGCTATGCTTGTAGCAAAATAAGTGAACAAGTTGGTATTGTGACTGAGAAAAGTAAAGATAGGTACGTTAATAATAAAGTTTTTAAAATGGTATCCTATTATTATTTCGCGCAGGTATTAGATGCAAGGAGACCTCAGAAATTAGATCCTTATGAAGCACAGTTAAAATTTGAACCAGAGTGGGTTAATATAAATTATGCTATAAATAACAATGATAAAATAATCTCATTAGGAATTGAACCCATTGCAAATTGGATTTTCAGAGAAACGTATGTATTAAAAGAAATTAGAAATTATATGAGATAAAACTTTTTAGTTAAACTTATCTAGGGATTTCATTCTAAAACTGCAATCTAAAGAGAAAAGAGGATGTTTTGTGTTCATAAGAAAAGATGTTTTAAAATTAGCAATACCAATAATGATAGAACAAACATTTGTCATGTTACTTGGGACATGCAATACTATGATGGCAGGGCATATTGGAGAAGAAGCTGTTTCAGCAATTGGAATGGTTGATTCGATAAACAATATGTTTATATCATTTTTTGCAGCATTATCAGTTGGTGCTACAGTAGTAGTCGCTCAGCAAATAGGGCAGAATAAGCCTAAAAAGGCGAATGAGACAGCTAAACAAGCTATTGTGTCAGGAATTTTAGTATCTCTTACCATAACATTACTTTTATGGAGTTTTAGAATTCCACTTATTAATATACTATATGGATCAGCAGCAGAATTGATAAAAATAGATGCTAAATTATACTTAGAATTTACTTTACTTACATATCCGTTTATAGCTATAGAACAAATTGCAAATGGAATACTTAGAGGCTGTGGAGATACTAAGACTCCTATGAAAATAAGTATATTTATGAATCTTATAAATATAATTTTAGGATATATATTAATATTTGGAATTGATATAGTGCATTTGCATTCATTTGGGATAGGTGGTGCAGCGGTAGCAATTGCGATAGCGAGACTTATTGGGACTTTAATAATAATGATTGTTTTGTTTAGAGGAAGTAAAATAATAAAATTAAGAAATATACTTCCTTTTAAATTTGATGGACAGATACAAAAAAATATCTTTAATATAGGAATACCAGCAGGTATGGAACAAGTGATTTTTAATGCTGGAAAGTTAATAGTACAAATGTTTATAGTAACAATGGGGACAGCATCCATTGCAGCCAATGCAATTTCATCATCAATTGCAATAATTATAAATGTTCCAGGTAGTGCACTTTGTTTAGCTGCAACTACTTTAGTAGGGCAATATGTGGGACGAAATGATATTAAAGGAGCAAAGAGCACTTTAATTTATTTGGTTAAATTCGGAACCTTCTGTTTAGTATCAGTAGGACTGCTATTTATACCAATAGCAGGATGGCTAGCTTCACTTTATACAGACGTACCAGAGGTAATAGCTATTTCGTCAACATTAATTAGGAGCAATAGTATTGCTTTACTTGCATGGGGATTATCATTTATACTTTCGTCAGGACTTAAAGGTGCTGGTGATACTAGATTCACTATGTTAACCGCATTTATTGGTATGTGGATATTTAGAATATTTATAGGTTATCTACTTGGACTTGTATTAGGACTTGGAGTACTCGGAATTTGGATTGCTATGTACACGGATTGGATTGTACGTGGAACCATGTATTTAATTAGGCTTAGAGGAACTAAATGGCTTAAACACAGACTCGTAGATTAAATAATATAATTTTAAACTTCATGTATAATTGAATTTAGATGAAGAAAGAAGGCATTTAAGAATGAAAAGATTTATCAAAAATTTAATATTCACAATAATAATACTGTCATCGTTGATAGGACAACCTGTATTTGCTGTAGATTATGATTTAAACACGAATGTATATAACCATTTAGAAAATTGGGATACAGAATTTGAAGTTTCTTACTATAAATCTGATGTATTAGATTTAATAAAAGATATTGCTAAAAAAGATGACTATTTGACTAGATCATTAAAAAAGCTAGTCTATGAGAGGAAAGGAGATACAGCGACAGTTAAAGTCACTTATTTAACAACTAAAGAACAGGAAGAATATATAGATGCAGAATTGAAAAAAATAGTTAATTCTATAATTACAAATAACATGAGTGAATTGGATAAGATCGAAACAATTAATAAGTATTTAGTTGATAGATATGAATATGATGATAGCTTTGTATCTAATAATGTATACTCTGCATTAACAACAGGGAAAACTACATGTCAGGGTTATGCAATGACTACGTATAAGATGCTTAATTTAGCAGGTATAGAAAATAGAATTATTATTGGTGATTTAGATGGAGTTGCACATGGGTGGAATTTAGTAAAGCTTAATGGAACATGGTATCAAATAGATGTTACTAATAATGATGCGGTAGGTACAAATAAATATTTCTTAAAGAATGATGCATTCTTAAGATCAGAAGGATTTGTATGGGAAGCTAATGATTATCCAAAATGTGATGAAAATTATGAAATGACATCTGATAATCAGAAAATATCAAATAATACCACTCAAAATACATCTAATACTAAGCAAGCATCAAATAATTATAGACAATCTTCAATAAATTTTAAATCATATTTAGATGGCACTTGGTATCTTAATAATGGCTTATGGTATTTCTTGAAGAATACAGGTGAGTATGCTACAGGATGGAATATAATTGATACTAATTGGTATTGCTTAGAAGAAAATGGAGCAATGAGAACAGGATGGATATATTACAGTGGAAAATGGTATTACTGCTCACCAATTAGCGGGGCAATGGCAACTAATACTATGATTGATGGATATGATTTAGACTCAAATGGGGCTTGGATAGAATAAAAATTAAAATTTATCTATTATAATTTAAATTTAAGATAAATAGCATAAAGAAATTGAGCTATTCAGTGCTACTTGACAGAAGTGGATTTCTCTAATATACTTAAAAAAACAATATATTCGCATAACGAAGATTTATAGTTTACTACATTTCGGAGTATGAGATTTTCAATAAAAGCAATGAAAGGAATAAGTAGAAATTAGATGAAACAAACAGAAAGTTACCGGGTGATGAGAGGTGCATGTAAGCTAATTTTGAATACATCTTAGAGCTTCAATCTGAAAAAGAATTATCTTAAGTAGGTGATGACGGAACCCTGCACACGTTATAGTGCTAAAGTATAACCAAATATTTTGGCGTACTTGAAGAGGTTAATTGTGTGAGCGATTAATGAAATTAAGGTGGTAGCACGAGATATAAACTCTTGTCCTTTATAAATATAAAGGATAAGAGTTTTTTTGTTGTATATTGAGTCTTATAGAACTTGCTTATATTAGGCATATTCAAATTACTATTTGATTTGATATGCCTTAGAAATTAAAAAAATGTGAGGAGTTAGAAAGATGAGAAAAACTGTTGAAGAACAAATTAAAATTATAGAAAAAGGTGTAGCAGATATTATTAGTATTGAGGAGTTAAAAGAGAAACTCATTAAATCAGATGAGGAAAATAAGCCTTTAATAATTAAATTAGGGTTAGATCCAAGTGCACCAGATATTCATTTGGGGCATGCTGTTGTATTAAGAAAAATTAAACAAATGCAGGATTTAGGTCATAGAGCTGTTATAATAATTGGGGACTTTACAGGAAAGATTGGAGATCCAACAGGTAAATCTAAAACTAGGAAGCCATTAACACAAAAGCAAGTTATAGAAAATGCATTGACTTACCAAAAGCAGATATTCAAGATATTAGATAAAGGTAAAACTGAAATCAGATTTAATAGTGAATGGTTATCAAAATTGAATTTTGAAGAAGTACTAAAGTTAGCCGCAATAACTACAGTTGCAAGAATGTTAGAACGAGACGACTTTAAAAACCGATACAATAACAATGCACCTATTGGAATTCATGAATTCTTTTATCCATTAATGCAAGGTTACGATTCTGTTATACTAAAGGCTGATGTAGAACTTGGAGGAACAGATCAGACTTTTAATATTCTTATGGGAAGGACATTACAAAAGAATGCTGGAATGGAGCAGCAAATAGCAATATTTATGCCTATATTAGAAGGATTAGATGGGATAGATAAAATGAGTAAAAGTTTAGGAAATTATATTGGTGTACAAGATAAATCAGAAATAATGTTTAAGAAAGTAATGGAGATTCCTGATAATCTTATTATAAAATATTTTGAATTAGCTACAGATGAACACCCCGATAAAATTGATGAAATTAAGAAGGATTTAGAAAATGGTAAAAATCCAAGAGATGTTAAGTTTCAATTAGCGGAAATTATTACGAGTCTATATCATACAGAGGAAGAAACTAAGTTAGCTATCATATATTTTAAAAATGTATTTAAAGAAGGTAATTTACCTAGTATAGTCCAAAAAATAAATATACCTTTAGATTGTAATATGCTAAAAGAAATAGGAAGATTTCTTGTGGAAAATAATTTCATAGTATCTACTAATGAATTTAGAAGACTTGTAAATCAAGGTGGAGTTTATATAAATAAAGAAAAAGTGACTGATTTTGATAATACACCTATTACAAGTGGAGATATAATTAAGTTTGGTAAGAAGAAATTTATTCAAGTAATAAAATAATTTGTTGAGTTAGGGGCATGAAAAAATAACAGACAAAATATACTGGTCTGTTATTTTTTCGAATATGAATTATTTAAGATAACTCAACAATTATCCTGACCTTTCATATAATCTTCATACCAATTACTAAATAAAATTTTACAGGAAGCAGCAATTGGAACTGCAAGAAGCATACCTAATAGGCCACCGACACTGCCACCAATTACGATTGCTAACATAGTAAATACTGCATGCAATCCCACACTATCTCCAACAATTTTAGGAGCCAAAAGATTATTATCAACTTGTTGTACGATTAGCATAGCAATTATAGCATAAATTACTTTTATTGGTCTTCCACTAAGCAATCCAATGATTGCAGCAAGAACAGTACCGACAACTGGTCCAACATAAGGAATCATATTACATATACCTGCAATGATACCAATAACAAAGGCATAGTCTATTCCTACAATTGCAAGAGCTATTGCAGATAAAACTCCAACAAAAAATGCCTCTAATAATTGGCCACGAAGATACTTGGCAAAAGTTTCATGTATAACTTTAAATATATAATTAATCTTACTACCAAGATTACTTTTCTTGAATACTAAGTAGTATAGCTTATGCCATAAGCTCATAAAATATTCAGAATCTTTTAAAAGATAAATGCTAATTATAAATGCTATAGAAAATGTTGCTAAACTGCTCCCAATAGACATTATGTAAGATGTCATATTTCCAAGATTACTTTCAATATATTTTTGTAAGCTAGTAATTGCATCTATAATATATGGTTTAATGCTATCAACAAGAGAACTATTTAAATTATCTAAAGTTTCTTTTATAGATGTTGTTGAAAAAGAATTACTGCTTAAGTACGATGAAATATCTTGAGTCATATTGATTATTGTAGTATTATTTGACAGCTGACCGCCAATCATAAAATAAATGCCACAAAGCAATCCTAAGAAAATACTTATTATTAGAAGGTATGCAAATACAATAGCTAGGACACGCCTTGTTGTTGCTTTTTGAATTTTACATAATTTATTATTTTCTAAAAATCTTTCAATACCTCTAGTAACTGGATATAAAAGATAAGCAATTATAATTGCTATGAGTAGTGGTTTAATTAAATTAACTAAATATCCTAAAACATCGAATGTAGTCTTAAATATTGATCCTACATTTAAGACAATTAAAAATGCAATATATATTATGACGGCTGTAATTGCGATATATATTGAATATTTAAGTAATTTTCTATCAAATTCAATTTTCATATAATAGTATATATCTCCTCACTATTTTATTATTTAACTAATACATGTATATAAGACTTGAACAATATTTATTAATATTATAACACATTTCTAATTAAATATTTAAAAGTAGTGAATAAAATACATTTATCACATAATGGATAAAAACATAAATAATTTTGTAAATAACTTTAGCATTCTTAAAGTGTTATGATTGACAATTTTTTATGGAAACATTTTTTGAAGAGTTCATCCATCTCTATAGGTAAGCTGTCTTTCATATATTTTACGCTATCTACAGGGAGTTTTAATTTAAAATTATCTTTCTCGTTTATAACAATAACCTCAGTTAAGCTATTATAAAAATATTTATCAATTTTATGAGCAAGACATAATAATATAGAAAGTCTGTTGCATACCATTATATCATCTTTAGTTAATAAATTTTTATATTCATCAGCTAATTTATAATCAAATTTACCGCTAAGGGCAACTGTATATCCAACCATTAATATTTCTTTATGAGTAAGTCCTGCAATAAAGGAATTTACTATCATATAGAAACTATGTTTATATGCATGTTTTACAGATATGGTTACCCCCACATCATGTAGTTTGGCAGAAATTCTAAGTAACTTATTTTCTAATTTTAAATGTTTCAAATCATTATTTTTTAAGTATTCAAAAAGTACATTAGATAAATCACGTATTTTTTCAGCATGAATAATATTTAAATCATTAATAGTTAAAATATTATTTAAAGAAAAATCTAAAATATCTGTATTATTAATATCTTCGCCTAAAAGTTTTTCATACAAAACACCTTCACGAATCCCATATTGACTGATTTTAAGATCTGGGCAATTGCAATAGGTCATAAGCATTACGAGCGCTGAAAAAGGAGCCGTGAATATATCAGCTCTTTCTTTAGGGAGACCCTTCAATTTATTTTTTTGGCTGGGACTAAGATCAACAACATAGTTATACATGGTTTTGACCTCATCAAAAGTTACGGTATAATTGTGTAATAAATCTAATGGATAATTTATAAATTTTTTATGGATTTTACCTATTGAACGAGCTGTACCACCTATACCTATTAGAGGTAAGTCTTTTATATCATTTAACCAAGGTAATTTATCAAATTCTTTAAAAATAAATTTTTTGAAATTTAAGCTCGTATCCTTATCTGAAGGCATATCAAAAGCAAAGAGTTTAGTTAGAGGAATTGAACCTAAAGGAAGACTTATTCCATTAGATATTTTTTTGTTTTTAACTAATGTTATTTCCATACTTGAACCACCAATATCCACAAGTATGGCATCATTAATGTCCATAGTAGATTTAATAGTTATATATCCATATGTTGACTCTTCAAGACCACTTAAGATTCTAATATCTAAATTAATTTTTTCTTTTACTAAAGATAAAATTAATTTTTTATTATTTGCACGTCTAACAGCTTCAGTAGCGACTACGATTATTTCTGCTACGTTATTTTTTTCGCAAAGAATCTTAAAAAACTCTAAAGTAATTATTAATTTTTGAATTCCATCAGCTGATAAATTATTAGTTTTATCAAGGAATTGTCCAAGTCTTGTCATTCTTTTTTCTTCATCAATTATTTTAAAAGAGTTATTCGGATATATTTCATATACTAAAACCCTCATAGAATTAGAACCAATATCAATTACTGCAATGTTCTTCATATAATTCCTCCTAATGACACAATTTAGCAAAAAGTTAACTTATAAATAATAATGTGTTAACATAGATTTAACAAGAATATTAGATTATATTAGTATACAGTTAACTATATTACATTATTTACGAGGTATTTTAAATACTATAATTGCAAATAATTAAATTAAGTTAAAATATTTACCTTATAGGTTGAGGAGAATAGATATGAATGATATATATACATATGATAATTACGAAAACTTTTTAAATAGAGAGCTTAGCTGGCTGGAATTTAATCAAAGGGTTTTAGATGAGGCTAAAGACAATACAAATCCTCTTTTTGAAAGACTTAAATTCTTAGCTATATCTAGCTCTAATCTTGATGAATTTTTTATGGTAAGAGTTGGATCTCTATATAGTCAAATTCAAGCAGGATTTGAAGAAAGAGAAGTTTCAGGATTAACACCTAACGAACAAGTTGAAAAAATATTGAATAAAGTAAGAACCATGGTAGCAGAACAATATAAAACTTATGCACATTTATATGATCATTTAGGAGCTAGTAATATAAGGATTTTTACATATGATATGCTGAATGACGAACAATTAAAATTTGTAGATGATTATTACAAAAATATTCTTTATCCAGTATTAACACCTATGGTAATTGATTCTGGAAGACCTTTTCCATTATTATTTAATAAGACACTGAATATAGGTGTGGTATTAAAAGGAAATAAAAGTGAACAAGAAATATTTGCTACTATTCAAGTGCCATCAGTGTTAGAACGATTGGTACCTATTCCCGGAAAAGAAGGAGAAAACTTTGTCTTATTGGAAGACGTCATAAAAAATCATCTAAGTGAACTATTTGGGTTTAAAGTATTGACAACAAATTGTTACAGAATAACCAAAAATGCAGATTTGAGCTTAAATGAAGAAGGTGCAGAAGACTTACTTGAAACAATAGAGGAATCTCTTAAACAAAGAAGATGGGGACTTCCAGTAAGAGTAGAAGTCGAAGATACTAATGATAATAGAGTTATATGCAAATTAGAACAAGAATTTGAAATAGCAGATAATCAAATATTTTCTATAAATGGGCCAATTGATTTAACATTTATTAATAAATTATATAGTATAAAGGGACACAATGATCTTAAGTTTGAACAAATGAAGAGCTTGCCGATTAAAGAATTACAGAAATCTGATATGTTTCAAGCAATAAGTAAAAAGGATATTTTTCTTCATCATCCTTATGAAAGTTTTTCATCTGTTGTTAAATTAGTTGAAGCGGCTGCACAAGATGAAAAAGTATTAGCTATAAAGCAAACATTATACAGAGTGAGCGGTAATTCACCTATAATCGCAGCACTTTCAAAGGCAGCAGAAAATGGAAAACAAGTAACTGTATTAGTTGAACTTAAAGCTAGATTTGATGAAGAAAATAATATTCATTGGGCCAGACAACTTGAAAAAGCAGGATGTCATGTTATATATGGAGTAATAGGACTTAAAACTCATAGTAAAATATTATTAATTGTTAGAAAAGAAAAGAAAGGAATAAAAAGGTACGTTCATTTAGGGACAGGAAATTATAATGATGTAACTGCGAAATTTTATACTGATATAGGAATACTTACTTCAAAACCAGAATTTGGAGAAGATGCATCTATTATATTTAATATGCTTTCAGGATATTTTAAGCCAGAAAACATGAGTAAAATAACAATTGCACCATACGAATTAAGAAAAAAATTAGAATATTTAGTTGAAAGAGAAACAGAGAATGCAAAACATGGGAAAGCAGCAAAAATAATTGCAAAAATGAATTCATTAGTGGATAAAAAGCTTATGATGGATTTATACAGAGCATCACAAGCTGGGGTTAAAGTAGAACTCATAGTTAGAGGGATTTGTTGCTTAAGACCAGGAGTTAAGGGATTAAGTGATAATATAAAAGTTAGGAGCATAGTAGGAAGATACCTAGAACACAGCAGAATATATTATTTTCTTAATGAAGGAAAAGAGGACATATATATATCAAGTGCTGACTGGATGTATAGAAATCTGGATAGAAGGGTTGAAACTATGACAATAATCGAAGAATCAATAATAAAAAAGGAACTTAAAGAAATGTTGGAACTTTACATAAAAGATAATGTTAAAAGCAGAGTTTTGCTTCCAAATGGTTCTTATACAAAGCTCGAAGCAGAAGGTAGAACTGTTAACGCACAGGAAGATATGCTCGAACTTTGTAAAAAATTTAATAATAAATGCTAAAAATTTAATATAGGCCGTTTTTTAATACTTGAATACGTAAGTTCCAATTAAGCAAATACGATATTGGAACTTTTTCTCATATCTAAAATTCAATATATGCTTAAGGCACACTCAAAATTAATAAAATATTCAAGAATTAATAAATATAATCGATAATAAATTATAATAAGATAATTTAAAACAAAATTATTAATTCTTATAGAAGATTATAGGAGATGAGAGAATGAAAAGTAATAAATTTAAAATTTTAACTTTAGCTATAGTAGCAGTTTTGCTCCAAAGCACTTGCACTTACGCGGCAAGTTCAAATGATGATGATTATACTAAAGATGAATTAAATAATTTGACACCGGGATTTGAGAATACGGATGTAAAAAAAAGTAATTATAAAGTTGATTCATATACGAATAGTTTTTCAAGTGCAAAGACAGCAGATGAAGATGATGACGAAGATGATAGCACTACTTTAACAACAGCAACAACTAATGGTACTATAGAATCAAAATTAGGGAATGCTATTGTAAGTACTGCACCAAGTACAGGGAATAACGGTGATTTTTGGGGTATAACTTCAGATAAAAAATGGATATTACTGCAACAAGGAGTTCCAGTAAGTGGCTGGGAAAGTGTAAAAGGAAAATGGTATTACATGGATGCTGATGGAGTAATGCAAACAGGTTGGGTAAATGATAATGGAACATGGTATTATTTAAACTCTGGAGGAGACATGGCATATAGTACAATTGTTGATGGGTATTATCTTGACTCAAGTGGAGCTATACAATAAATTTTAAGCAAGTTATATATTGACAAGTTCTTATGTGAGTGTTAATATTTATGTAAGAAAATCGTATAGATTAAGAGATTGTTACAGATAGTGCTGGCGAGACTCATAACTTTATATTAAGTTATAAGTCTCGCTTTTTTATATATAATATAAGATATGGGATTTGAAGATTTAAATTCATAATTAGAAATCTAGATAAGAGGGAGTAAAGGCTAATTATAAATTTTTAGAATAAATAATTCATTTGACTAGAAGGGCTATGAAGATAAAAAAATGTTAAATACTAAAAGAGTAATTTTATTAAGGAACCAGTATTTTAACAAGCTACTTATTAAAAAGAGTATAGAAAAGGGGAGATAATAATGCAAGGTAGTAAAAAAATAAGATTTCTAGTAACGATAATTTTATCTGTCACAGTTATATCAAGTTCATTAGTTAGTTTTCCAGTTAAAGCTGATGCAAACGTTACCATAAACAAAATAGAAACACCTAGTGAAACAAATGTAAAATATACATGGGGTACATTACAAATTACTAAATATGGCAAGGTTCAAGGGTATGAAGAAAATGAGAAGAAAACTTTGATTTGGAAAGGAATTCCCTATGCGAAAGCACCAGTTGGTGAATTAAGATGGAAAGCACCAGAAGCACCTAATAGTTGGAATGATACTTTAGATGTAACACATGATGGAAATATAGGTATACAATTATCTAACGGAAAAATTGCAGGAAGTGAAGATTGTTTGAACTTGGATATTTATAGACCCAATACAGAGGAAACTAATCTTCCTGTACTTATGTTTGTCCATGGAGGGAATAATCAAACAGGAACAAGTTCAGAAATTAGTGCGAAAAAATTAGCAGTAAATGCTAATTGTATAGTAGTATCTATTAATTACAGATTGGGTGCACTTGGATTTAATAACTTACCAGCACTTAAAACCGGAAATACAAGTGAGGATTCTGGTAATTACACTTTATTAGATATTAGTAAATCATTAGATTGGATGAAAGACAATATTAAATCATTTGGTGGAAATCCAGAAAATATTACGGCTTCTGGATTTTCAGCGGGTGGTAGAGATGTAATGGCAATGCTAATATCACCAATATTTAAAGGGAAATTCCAAAAAGCTATTTCATTTAGTGGAGGTATGACGATTGCAGATTCGGAAGATAGTACAAAAGTGATCGCTAAGGCTATTGCACCATTAGTTGTAGAAGATAAGGTTAAGGCTACAGAAGATGAAGCTTATAAATGGCTACAGACAGATGCTAAAGAAGTAAAGGATTATTTGTACAATCTCTCCGCTGATAGATTAGCAAAATTAATGAGCAATGCATCAATTAGGATGAGTGTATTCCCACATTTATATAATGATGGAACAGTTTTGCCAAAAGACGGATTTGAAACAAAAAACTATAATGATGTACCCCTTATTATGTCAACAGGATCTAATGAATTTTCTTTATTTGGAAGATACGATAAAGAATTTGTAAGTGTAGATGATAATACACTTATTTCAAATTCAGAATTAAACAAAGAGTTGCGTTTTTCACTTGATTATGGTAGCAAGCTATATGAATTATTTAATGCAGAAGAATCTGCAGAAAAAATGATAACCAAATACAAATCACCTATTTATACTTGTGATTTTGAATGGGGATCAGACAAGGATATAGTAGGAGAAAAAATGGCTCAATTGGCAGGCTCATATCATGGTGTTTTCCTACCTTTCCTTACAGATGAAGTAACAGGATTTGGCGTATCATATAAAAACTCTTTTGATAATAATGGTGTTAAAGATTTAACTGGGAAATTTACTGAATATATTTCTAATTTTCTCTGGAATGGAAATCCAAATGGAATCAATTTGGTAGAATGGAAATCTTGGACTGATACAAATAAAGGACCAAGCCAATTAATATTTGATGCTGATAAGGATAAAGCCATAATTAACATGTCAGAAGAAAGAATTAAATATGAAGATGTTTTAAAAAAAATTGAAGCAGATACATCTGTTCCAACAGATGTTAAAGATAAACTAATAAAAGAAGTCTTAAATGGACGTTGGTTTAGTGGTAAACTTGATCAATATTTTGGAAATAGTAGCCTTTGGATTAAGTAGAAAGAGGAAAGGTTGTTAAAATTACTTATATTTATATTTATTTTAGAGATTCAAGTGAACTGACACTTAAAATCAGTCAGAATAGTATATCATTTAAGATATACAGTTGGTGCCGGGCAACTTAAAAAAATCACGAAAGTAATGTACTGTACGATGTATGGGAGTATCGAATTGGCGGACAACATAAAAATCAGTTACTAAGTAAGGGGCTGTTGCAAAATGCAATAGCCTTTTTGTTGTAAAAGTAAAAATGTGAATTCAAAA
>LIDZ01012989.1_pt3 | contig 41066 bp, 34 predicted proteins | sample 644651 | NCBI WGS metagenome assembly LIDZ01 (sample SAMN03856242, study PRJNA289617) | food metagenome | isolation source: wine grapes on drying loft during traditional withering process | host: Vitis vinifera cv. Corvina | place: Italy: Gargagnago di S. Ambrogio di Valpolicella | collected 2014-01 | reverse complement strand
TTCCGAGGAGTAACTCCCATGATGAAAGGTGGCATGGCAGGCCTGATGAAGCAGGCTCAGCAAATGCAGGAAAAGATGGCCAAGATGCAGGAAGAACTGGCCAACGCTGAAGTGACGGGCCAGTCTGGCGCCGGTCTGGTCAGCGTTGTCATGACCGGGCGTCACGACGTCAAGCGCGTCAGCCTGGACGACAGCCTGATGCAGGAAGAGAAGGAAATTCTGGAAGACCTGATCGCTGCGGCCGTCAACGACGCTGTGCGCAAGATCGAAGCGGCCAGCCAGGAAAAGACCGCCAGCATGACCGCCGGCATGCAGCTGCCGCCGGGCATGAAAATGCCGTTCTGATCGGACGGCTGGCGCGACATCAAAATGCCAGGCCCTCGTGCCTGGCATTTTCGTTTGGGCACGGCGGCAAGCCGTCAGCACGAAGCGCGTCATAGGGAGCCCACATCCGACCGAACCCGTCCGGCTGCCCACGGTCTGCTTTCTATACCCTTGCAACCCTTCATCATGGAGCCCATTCCGATGACCCAAGAATTGATCCTCAACCAGCGTGTGGTCCTGGCATCCCGTCCCCAGGGCGCGCCGACCCCGGAAAACTTCCGACTCGAGCGCGAGGCGCTGCCTGACCTGCAAGACGGCCAGGTGCAGCTGCGCACGCTCTACCTGTCCCTCGATCCCTACATGCGCGGTCGCATGAGCGACGCGCCATCCTACGCGGCACCGGTGGAAATCGACGCGGTGATGGAGGGCGGCGCGGTCAGCGTGGTCGAGCAGTCGCGCAATCCGGCATTCAAGGAAGGCGATCTGGTCGTGGGTCAGACCGGCTGGCAGACCCACAGCATTTCTGATGGCAGCAATCTGTTGATGGCGCCGAAGGACCTGCCCAGCCCGTCAATGGCGGTCGGCGTGCTCGGTATGCCGGGCATCACCGGTTACATGGGCTTGATGGACATCGGCAATCCGAAAGCGGGCGAAACCCTGGTCGTCGCGGCGGCTTCGGGGGCAGTCGGTTCGGTGGTGGGTCAAGTGGCCAAGCTCAATGGCCTGCGGGTGGTGGGCGTTGCCGGTGGCGAAGACAAGTGCCGTTACGTGGTCGATGAGCTGGGTTTTGACGCTTGCATCGATCACCGCAGCGAGGACTTCGCCGAGCAGCTGAAGGCGGCCGTTCCGGACGGCATCGACATCTATTTCGAACTGGTCGGCGGCAAGGTGCTGGAGAAGGTCATACCGCTGCTCAATGAGCGTGCGCGGGTGCCGTTGTGCGGGCTGATCGCCCATTACAACGCCCAGAGTGAGCCAGAGGGGCCGAATCGGCTGCCGCTGTTGATGCGCACGCTGCTGACCAAGCGTGCGAAGATTCAGGGCTTCATCGTCTACGAAGAGTATTACGATCGTCTGGACGAATTCATGCAGGCCATGATTCCGCTGGTGAAGGACGGCAAGGTGAAATTCCGCGAAGACGTAGTGGAGGGCCTGGAGAATGCCCCGGACGCATTCATTGGCCTGCTCGACGGCAAGAACTTCGGCAAGCTGGTGGTCAAGGTGTCATGACCCTGATTTGACGGTAATCGGAGGCGCGGGTATAAACCGCGTCTCGTGTTTTTGTCGGACGTTTCTCCAATGAGCTTCAGCCCCCTGATTCGCCAGTTGATCGACTCCCTGCGCATCCTGCCCGGCGTCGGTCAGAAAACCGCCCAGCGCATGGCGTTGCAGCTGCTGGAGCGTGATCGCAGTGGTGGCTCGCGTCTGTCCCAGGCGTTGAGTCAGGCGATGGAAGGCGTTGGGCACTGCAAACAATGCCGCACCCTCACCGAAGAAGAACTCTGCCCGCAATGCTCGGACGTCCGGCGCGACGACACGCTGCTCTGCGTGGTGGAGGGCCCGATGGACGTTTATGCGGTGGAACAGACCGGTTACCGCGGGCGCTACTTCGTGCTCAAGGGGCATCTGTCGCCGCTGGACGGTCTGGGGCCTGAAGCCATTGGCATTCCGCAGCTGGTGGCACGGATCGAAGAGCAGGGCTCGTTCACCGAAGTCATCCTCGCCACGAACCCCACGGTCGAAGGCGAAGCGACGGCGCACTACATCGCCCAACTGCTGACCAACAAAGGCCTGGTCACCTCGCGCATTGCCCACGGCGTGCCGCTGGGTGGCGAGCTGGAACTGGTCGACGGCGGCACGCTCGCGCACTCGTTTGCAGGGCGCAAGCCGATTCAGTTGTAACGAGTCTCTCCGTCTTCAATGCGCTGAGTACCTGTCGGAGTGAACTCGGGTGTAGGACCGGCTTTAGCCGGGAAGGCGGCAGGTGTCACACCCCGAATCCAGGGTGCCCTCACTGGCCTGTTCCCGGCTAAAGCCTGTCCTACAGACATCCGGCGAACCGATCGACTTTGATCGTGGCCTTACTTCTCCGTCAACGCAAACTGGGTCAGGCAGAACGTCGGGATTTCCATGTCGCGCAGGCGTTGTGAACCGCCCAGCTCCGGCAAATCAATAATCGCAGCGGCTTCGTGGACCTTGGCGCCCATGCGGCGGATCAGGTTGGCCGCGGCGACAAGGGTGCCGCCGGTGGCGATCAGGTCATCGAACATCACCACTGAATCCCCGTCGCACAAACTGTCGGCGTGGACTTCCAGCAGCGCTTCGCCGTATTCGGTCTGATAGGCCTCGGCCAGCACATCGGCCGGCAATTTCCCTTGCTTGCGAAACAGCACCAGCGGTTTGTTCAGTTCGTAGGCGACGATCGAACCGATGAGAAACCCGCGCGCGTCCATGGCGCCGACGTGGGTGAACTCGGCGTCGATGTAACGCTGGATGAAGCTGTCGATGACCAGGCGCAGGGCCTTGGGTGACTGGAACAGCGGGGTGATGTCACGGAAAATCACGCCGGGTTTGGGGAAGTCCACCACAGGGCGGATGAGGGATTTGATGCTGACTTCGTCGAAAATCATAAGGATCTCGGGCAGGACATGACTCAAAAGACGCCAGTCTAAGCCCGCCCGGACCATCATGCATCAGCTTTCCAGCGATCCCCCGGCCAGCGCGCAGAGCTGAATCGGGTCAAGGATGTGGATTTCCTTGCCCTCGGCGGCGATCAACTCGTTTTGCTGAAAGCGGGTGAACACCCGGGACACGGTTTCCACCGCCAGGCCCAGGTAGTTGCCGATCTCGTTGCGCGACATGCTCAGGCGAAACTGGTTGGCGGAGAAACCCCGGGCGCGGAAGCGGGCGGAGAGGTTGACCAGAAACGTGGCGATGCGCTCGTCGGCGGTTTTCTTCGAGAGCAGCAGCATCATTTGTTGGTCATCGCGGATTTCCCGGCTCATCACCCGCATCAACTGGCGACGCAATTGCGGCAGTTGCACCGACAATTCGTCCAGCCGTTCGAAGGGGATTTCGCACACCGACGTGGTCTCCAGGGCCTGCGCCGTGACGGGATACGCCTCGGCGTCCATGCCCGACAGCCCGACCAGTTCGCTGGGCAGGTGGAAACCGGTGAGTTGTTCTTCGCCGCTGTCGCTGAGGCTGAAGGTTTTCAACGCGCCGGAACGGACGGCGTAGACGGAAGCGAAGGTGTCGCCCTGACGAAACAGAACATCGCCTTTCTTCAAGGGGCGGCCGCGTTTGACGATTTCGTCCAGTGCGTCCATGTCTTCCATGTTCAATGAAAGCGGAAGGCACAACGGGGCCAGGCTGCAATCCTTGCAATGAGCCTGGGTGTGAGCACGCAGTTTGACTGGCTCAGACATCGGGTAATTCCTTGTGAAGAAACACACATAAGTCGTAAGGGTAACTCAGGGTCAGCCCTGCGACTACCACGCGCCTTCCTTGGCCCGAAATCATTCCTCCGCGCCAGGCGGAACATTCCTATATCACCTGGGCCTATATCACCTGGGAATAGCGCTGACGGTTCTGCGTGCCCAAATACGCATCGAACACCATGCAGATCGAGCGCACCAGCAGGCGTCCTGCCGGCGTAACGGTGATGCCGGTCGGGTCAAGCAGAATCAGCCCGTCCGTGGACATGGTCAGCAATTGCGGCCACTGCTCGCGGAAATATTCCCGAAAGTGGATGGCAAATGCGTTTTCGACGGTGGCGAAATCCAGGCGGAAATGGCAGATCAGCTGGCTGATGATGGTGCGCCGCAGCTGATCGTCTTCGTTGCAGAGCAGACCGCGTTTGGTTGCCAGTTGGTCGCTGGCCAGCAGGGTCTGGTACTCGGTGAGGTCGACGGTGTTCTGTGCATACAGCTCGCCGATCTGGCTGATTGCCGAGACACCGAGGCCGATCAGGTCGCAGTGGCCATGGGTGGTGTAGCCCTGAAAATTGCGCTGCAACGTGCCCTCTTCCTGAGCGATGGCGAGGTCGTCATCGGGCAGCGCAAAGTGGTCCATGCCGATGTAGCGATAGCCTGCACGCGTCAGCTGCTCGATGGTGCGCTGGAGCATCTCCAGCTTCTGTTCCGGGCTGGGCAACTGAGCGGTGTCGATGCGCCGTTGGGGCATGAAGCGCTCGGGCAGGTGGGCGTAGTTGAACACCGACAGCCGGTCGGGCTGCAGGGCGATGACTTGCTCGACGGTGTGGGCAAAACCCTCTGGTGTCTGCAGCGGCAGGCCATAGATGAGGTCGATGTTCACCGAACGAAACTGCAGGGTGCGCGCAGCTTCGACGATGGCGCGGGTTTCTTCCAGGCTCTGCAGGCGGTTGATTGCCCGCTGCACCAGTGGATCAAGGTCCTGCACGCCGAGGCTGACGCGGTTGAAACCCAGCTCGCGCAACAGGCCCATGGTCGACCAGTCCGCCTCGCGCGGATCAATCTCGATGCCGTAGTCGCCGGAGTGGTCATCCAGCAGGGTGAAGTGCTGGCGCAAATGCGCCATCAGCTGGCGCAGTTCAAGGTGACTGAGAAAGGTCGGCGTGCCGCCGCCGAAGTGCAATTGCTCCACCACCTGACGGTCATCGACGTGGGCGGCGATCAGGCTGATCTCGCGTTCGAGCCGCTGCAGATAGACCTGGGAGCGACCGCGGTCCTTGGTGATGACTTTGTTGCAGGCGCAGTAGTAGCAAATGTTGGCGCAGAACGGGATGTGCACGTACAGCGACAACGGCCGCGACGCCTTGCGGCTGTCTCGCAGCCCATGGAGCAGCTCGAAGGCGCCAACCTGCGTATGAAATTGCACGGCGGTGGGGTAGGACGTGTAACGCGGCCCTGCCAGATCGTAGCGACGGATGAGTTCAGAATCCCAACGAAGGTCGTCGAGCATGGGGGCGTTCCCGATAAGGATGGCGGTGCGGGAAGTGTAGGGAAGCCGCCGCTGAGGGCATTGATCTGGGTCAACGGATGGGGGCTGGGTTACTCGTGGCCCATGCCTGCATGATCCATGGCGGGATTCATCTCATGATTCATCGTGTGATGCGTGTGACCCATGAGCCACTGTTGATGGGGGCCGGGGAGTGTCCACAGGCCGAACAGAATCACCAGCACTCCGCCAGCCACGCGCACGCTGCGCCGACGGAGCAGGGCGGTGATGCGCTCGGCGGCCAGGCCCGTGGCGAGCAGCACCGGCCAGGTGCCGACGCCGAACGCGAGCATCAACAATGCGCTGTGCAGCGCATTGCCCTGGCTGGCCGACCACAGCAACGTGCTGTAAACCAGCCCGCATGGCAGCCAGCCCCACACCGCGCCCATCAGTAAAGCCCGGGGTGTCGTCGACACCGGCATCAGGCGGCGGGCCAGCGGTTGCAGGTAACGCCAAATCCAGCGGCCCAGGCCTTCGATGCGGGTCAGGCCGCTCCACCATCCGGCCAGGTACAGGCCCATCGTGATCATCAGCAGCCCCGCGATCACCCGCAACAGAATCGCCCCCGGGCTGTTGGCGACGGCCCAGCCGAGCATGCCTGTGAGCAATCCCGCGCAGGCATAGCTGAAAACACGTCCGACGTTGTAGGCCATCAGCAGGCGCAGGCGTCGTCCGCGTTGCTCCCTGGGGATGGCAAACGTGAGCGCGCCCATGAGCCCGCCGCACATGCCCAGGCAATGGCCGCCGCCAAGAAGGCCCAGCACCAGGGCGGAGAGGAGTTGGGGGAGGAAGTCATGCATGGGCGTTATCCGAAAGCTTTCCGGTGAGTGTTAGTAAGCCATCGCGAGCAAGCTCACTCCTACAGGAGAACGCATACCCCTGTAGGAGTGAGCTTGCTCGCGATGGCTTACTCAAACGCGCTGCATAAACCAACTGACTCACTGGGTCAGATCCCCTTTATGGTCCGCTCTGCCTTTCCCCGACGCCTCATCCACCCCAGCCTTGTGCCCTGGATCCTGATCGTCGAACAGAATGCTGTGGGCCGGGCCGTCGAGGTCGTCGTACTGACCGCTGTCCACCGCCCAGAAAAAGACGTAGATCGCGACCGCCACAATCAGCAGCGCCACCGGAATCATGATGTAGAGCGCAGGCATCGGGCCTCCGAATCGGGGCGTGGGTTCATGGGGTCACCGTCTGACGGGCAGCCATGGATTCTGCAGAAATCGGCTTCATCCGCGTCAGACGTAACGCATTCACCACCACCACCAGCGAACTGACCGACATTCCCGCCGCCGCCCACAACGGCGTCACCCAGCCCAGCGCCGCGAAGGGCAGCACCAGCCCGTTGTACAACCCGGCCCACGCCAGGTTTTCCAGAATGATCCGCCGCGTGCGCCGAGCGAGGCCAAACGCATCGACCAACACGTGCAGACGATTCGACAGCAGCACCGCATCGGCGCTGGTCTTGGCCAGATCGGTGGCCGAGCCCATGGCGATGCTGATGTCGGCCGCCGCCAGCATCGGCACATCATTGACCCCGTCGCCGATCACCAGAAGGGTCCGGCCCTCGGCGCGAAGCCGTTGCAGAATGGCGAGTTTGTCATCCGGCCGCAGGCTGCCCCGGGCGTCATCGATCTGCAACTGAGTCGCGACAATGGACACCATGGGCGAACTGTCGCCGGACAACAACAACGTCTGCCAGCCGCGCTGTTTGCACGCCGTGACCAACCCTGCCGCGTCGTCCCGCAGCCGATCATCCAGCACCAGCCAGGCGAGGGCTTGGGTATCATCCCCCAGCAGCAACCACTGACCGGGCTCCTCCGGCATGGAGGGCACGGCGACGCCACTCAAGGCGCAGACAAACCCGGGCTGACCGATGCGCAAGAGGCGCCCGTTGACCTCGCCTTCCAGGCCCAGGCCCGGCGTCGCGACCACCCGTTCAGCAGTCAGCGGCGTTTTGCCGAACGCCCGGGCAATCGGGTGTTCAGACCGACTTTCCAGCGCCGCTGCCAGGCTCAAACAGTCGTCACTGCTCAGGGCGCCAAGGGTGCGAACCGCCCTCAACGTCAGGCGCCCTTCGGTCAGCGTGCCGGTCTTGTCGAAGATCACCGTGTCGATCCGGTTCAGCCCCTCCAGCACATGGCCTCGGGTCAGCAGCAGCCCGAGCCTGTGCAGCGTGCCGGTGGCGGCGGTCAGCGCGGTCGGGGTCGCCAGCGACAAGGCGCACGGGCAAGTGGCAACCAGCATCGCCAGCACAATCCAGAACGCGCGGCCGGCATCGAGCTGCCACCAGACCACACCCACACACGCCGCCAGCACCAACGAAATCAGCAAAAACCACTGCGCCGCGCGGTCCGCCATCTGCGCCAGGGTCGGCTTCTCCGATTGTGCGCGTTCCAGCAGTCGGACGACGGCGGAGAGCCGGGTGTCATCGCCCAACGCGAGCACTTCCACGGTGAGCACGCTTTCACTATTGGCGGTGCCGGCGGTGACGGCGTCTCCCACCTGGCGCGGCTGAGGCAGGTACTCCCCGGTGAGCAGCGATTCGTCGATGCTCGAGCGACCCGCGATGATTCGGCCGTCCGCCGGCAACATCGCGCCGGGGTGTACCAGCACGTGATCGTGCAGGCGCAGTTGATCAGTCAAGACGCGCTCGGTCTGACCGTCCGCGTTCAACCGCAGACAGGACGCCGGCAGCAGATTGACCAGTTGCTCGGTCGCTAAGCGGGTGCGCTCCCGGGCGCGGCGTTCGAGGTAGCGGCCGCTAAGCAGGAACAACGCGAACATGCCGACGGCGTCGAAATACAATTCGCCAACGCCGGTGACCGCTGTCCAGAGGCCCGCCAGATACGCCGCGCCAATCGCCAGCGACACCGAAACGTCCATGGTCAGATGGCGGGCGCGCAGGTCGCGCAACGCCCCTTTGAAGAACGGCGCGCAGCTGTAGAACACGATGGGCGTCGTCAGAAACATCGCCACCCAGCGCAGGATTGTGTGCATTTCCGGGCTGAGGTCGATGTTGAATTCGGGCCAGGTCGCCATGGTCGCCATCATCGCCTGAAACCACAGCAGCCCGGCGACGCCCAGTTGACGCAGGCTGCGACGGTTTTCCAGGGCCAGGCGCTCGGTGGCTGCATCCGCCTGATAAGGGTGGGCGGCGTAACCGATGCCCCGCAGCTCGGACAGGACCTCGCTCAAAGGCAATGGCTGGTCATGCCAGCGCAGGTGCAAGCGGTGACTGGACAGGTTCAGCCGCGCTTCGACCACGGCGGGCAACCTGCGCAGATGCCGCTCGATCAGCCAGCCGCACGCCGCGCAGGTGATGCCTTCGATCATCAGCGTCGTTTCAGCCACATTGCTGGCGACATCGCCAGAGGGGGTGTCATGGCGGACAAAGGCCGCTTGCACGTCGGGACGATCAAAGAGGGCTTGCTCGTCGGCTGACGGCGAGGGCAACACCTGCGGGTTGACCGACGCTTCGCTGCGATGCAGGTAGTAGCTTTCCAGGCCGCCGGCAACGATGGCGTGGGCCACGGCCTGACAGCCGGGGCAGCAGAATTCCCGCGCCTCACCCAGCACCGAGGCCACGAAGCGCCCGCGCGGCGGGACCGGTAGCGTGCAGTGGTAGCAAGGCCGCAGGGTAATTCCCTCAGTCGCTTTCACGTCAATGCCCGCCAGCGCCCTGAAGCGGCTCGTCGCCCAGGGTCAGTGATTGCCCGGGAACGATCCGTTCTTCCTCGAACAGGCGCCAGGTCTGGGCGTTCTCCACCCCCAGCAATTCGACGAAACGCCGGCCTTCGACCCTGTCGGCCAGCTGCCCGACATAGCGCCCCGGCTGCGACGGCGTGCGCGCCAGCACCACTTTGCGGTCCTTGTCCGGCTGGGTCGGGGAGATCAGGTTCAGGACCAGGGTTTCCGGCTGGCTGGCGCCGCTCAGTTGCACATCCACTTCGCCGGTCAGCTCGTCGAGAGCCACGCGGGCGTGCAGGTTGAGGGACTGACCCAGCAACTCGCGATCGAGTGAGCGATTGATGCCTTTGCCGGCCTCGTAATAGTTGTCGGTGACCAGGTTGTCCGGGTGGGTGACGGCGATGGTGACCATGGCCAGGGTCAACGCCACCGAGCAGGCCAGAATGCCGATGATGATCCACGGCCATAGATGCCGGTGCCAGGGACGTGCTGCGGTGACTGGGGTCATTTCCGACATCTCTCAGCGAATGGGCGGGCCGAGGAAACGGCTCTTGGCGTGGACTTCAGTGTCGCTGTGCTCAGTGTCCCTGAGGACGAAACTGACGTCGTTGCTGCTCGACGGCAGTTGCTCGGGCGCGACCGACAGCTCCACCGGCAGGCTGATGATCTCGCCCGCCGGCACCTTGATCTCGCGACGGCCTTGCAGCTTCAGGTCCGGCAATCCTGTGGCGTCGAGCACATAGGTGTGGGCGACCTGGTCCTTGTTCATGACCTTCAGGCTGTAGACGTTTTCGATCCGGCCCTCGGCGTTTTCCCGATACAGCATGCGGTCCTTGCTCACATCAAAACCCACCAGCGAACGCATAAAAAACGCACTGGTCAGCACGCCGATCATCACCACCAGCACGACGGCGTAGCCGATCAACCGGGGCCGCAGTGTATGGGTTACCTGACCGGAAAGGTTGTGTTCGGTGGTGTAACTGATCAAGCCGCGCGGGTAGTCCATCTTGTCCATGATCGAGTCGCAGGCATCGATGCACGCCGCGCAACCGATGCATTCGATCTGCAAGCCGTCGCGGATGTCGATGCCGGTGGGGCAGACCTGCACGCACATCGTGCAATCGATGCAGTCGCCGAGGCCTTCAGCCTTGTAATCCGTTTCCTTCTTGCGCGCACCCCGTGCCTCGCCGCGCCGTGGGTCGTAGGAAACGATCAGGGTGTCCTTGTCGAACATCACGCTCTGAAAGCGCGCGTACGGGCACATATGAATGCACACCTGTTCCCGCAGCCAGCCGGCGTTGGCGTAGGTGGCGAGGGTGAAGAAACCGACCCAGAAATACGACCAGCCGTCGGCCTGGCCGGTGAAGAAATCCAGCAGCAGTTGGCGGATGGGCGAGAAGTAGCCGACGAAAGTCAGACCGGTGACCAGACCGATCAGCAGCCAGAGGCTGTGCTTGGCGAACTTGCGCGCGAACTTGTTGGCGTCCATGGGCGCCTTGTCGAGTTTGATGCGCTGATGGCGGTCGCCTTCGGTGACCTTTTCGCACCACATGAACACCCACGTCCACACGCTTTGCGGGCAGGTGTAACCGCACCAGACGCGCCCGGCGAACACGGTAATGAAGAACAGCCCGAACGCGCTGACGATCAGGATGCCCGACAGCAGAATGAAATCCTGCGGCCAGAACGTCGCGCCGAAGATGTAGAACTTGCGCTCCGGCAGGTTCCACCACACCGCCTGATGCGCGCCCCAGTTGAGCCAGACCGTGCCGAAATACAGCAGGAACAACACCGCGCCGCCACCCATGCGCAGCGTGCGGAACACCCCGGTGAACGCGCGGGTGTAGATCTTCTCCCGCGAGGCGTACAGGTCAACGGTGTCGCCGTCGTTCTTCGTCGGCGGCGTGACGTTGTGCAACGGAATCTGATTGCTCATGGCAGCGTCCTACGCCCTTCGGGCCGAATCATCAGCGTGTGCGACGGCGATATCCTTCACTCGGGCTTTGCCGCCGGTTCTTCCCCGTGGGACAGGCTGTAAACGTACGCCGCCAGCAGGTGCACCCGGTCGTTGCCCTGCAACAACGCCTGGGCTGGCATTTGCCCCTGGCGGCCATACTGGATGGTCTGTTGCAGCTGCGCAAAGCTGGCGCCGTAGATGAACGCGCCGGGGTGGGTCAGGTCCGGGGCACCCAGTGCGGCAACGCCTTTGCCCTCAGGCCCGTGGCAGGCAACGCAAGTAGTGGCATAGATTTTCGCGCCTGCCACCGGATCGGCTTTCGCATCAGCCGGCAGTGTGCGCCCGTTCAGTTGGGTCAGCACGTAAGCGGACACGTCGCGCACGCCTTGATCGCCGATCACCGCCCCCCACGCCGGCATGACCGCATGACGGCCGTTCAGGATGGAGGTTTTGATGCTCTGCGCATCACCGCCCCAGCGCCAGTCGGCGTCGGTCAGGTTGGGGAAGCCGTAGGCACCCTTGGCGTCGGAGCCGTGGCAGACCGAACAATTCGACGCGAACAGCCGTCCACCCATCTTCAGTGCTTGTGGGTCCTTGGCCACGTCTTCAATGGGCATCGCTGCGAATCTGGCGTAGATCGGCCCGTAGCGCGCCTCCGAGCGGACCATTTCCTTTTCCCATTCGTGCACGCCGGTCCAGCCGGTGGCGCCGTCGGAAAACGGGATTTTCTTGTCGTTGTCGGCGTAGTCATAGCCCGGCAACAGGCCCTTCCAGTTGCCCAGGCCTGGGTAAAACGCGAGATAACCCAAGGCGAAGATGATCGTGCCGATGAACAGCCAGAACCACCACTTGGGCAGCGGGTTGTCGTACTCCTCGATGCCGTCGAAGGCGTGGCCGACGGTTTCATCGGTGGTGTCGGCGCGCTGGCCCTTGCGCGTCGCGATCAGCAGCCAGCCCATCGCGAAGATCGTGCCCAGGGTCAGCACCGTGACGTAAAGGCTCCAGAAGGTGCTCATGGTTTTGGGCTCCTTTCGGCTTTCGAGTGTGCTTGCGCTTTGCGCTGGTCCTGCGCCTGCCTGACCTGCGCAATCGCCTCGGGGTCATCGGCAAACGGCAGCAGCGTTGCATCGTCGAATTCCGCTTTGCGCCGCGGGCTGAACACCCACAACGCCAGACCGATGAAGGCGACCATCACCACAACGGTGCCCAGGCCTCGAATCGTTCCCATGTCCATGGCGATCACCGTTTGCTCTTGATGAGGGTGCCCAGGCCCTGGAGGTAGGCCACCAGCGCATCCATTTCGGTCTTGCCCTTCACCGCGTCGCTCGCGCCGGCGATGTCGGCATCGGTGTACGGCACGCCCAGGCTGCGCAGCACTTCCATCTTCTTGCCGGTCAGCTGGCCGTCGATTTTGGTGTCCGCCAGGAAGGGGTAGGCCGGCATGATCGACTCCGGCACCAGGTCCCGCGGGTTGTTTAAATGAGCGCGGTGCCAGTCATCCGAGTAGCGACCGCCGACTCGGGCCAGGTCCGGCCCGGTGCGTTTGGAGCCCCACAGAAACGGGTGATCCCAGACGCTCTCACCGGCCACCGAGTAATGCCCGTAGCGCTCGGTTTCGGCGCGGAACGGCCTGATCATCTGCGAATGGCAACCCACGCAGCCGTTGGCGATGTAGACGTCGCGGCCTTCGAGCTCCAGCGCCGGGCGCGGCTTCATGCCTTCGACGGGCAGGGTGGTGACGTCCTGAAAGAACAGCGGGACGATCTGGGTCAGCCCGCCGATCGCCACCGCGATGATCATGAAGATCGACAACAGGCCGATGTTTTTTTCCAGTGCTTCGTGTTTGATCATCAGTGGGCCCCCACGACAGCAATCTGCGCGGCGGCTTCGGCTTCTTCCGTGTTCGCTGCGCGAATGGTGCGGAACACGTTGTAGGCCATGAACAGCATGCCGCTGGCGAAAATCGCCCCGCCCAAGGCGCGGACGATGTACCCCGGATGACTGGCCTGCAGGGCCTCGACGAACGAGTAGGTCAGGGTGCCGTCATCGTTGATCGCCCGCCACATCAGCCCCTGGGTGATGCCGTTGACCCACATCGCGGCGATGTAGAGGACGGTGCCGACTGTGGCGAGCCAGAAGTGCGTGTTGATCAGCGCGACGCTGTGCATCTGCGCACGGCCATAGAGTTTCGGGATCATGTGGTAGACGGCGCCGATGGTGATCATCGCCACCCAGCCCAGCGCGCCCGAGTGAACGTGGCCGATGGTCCAGTCGGTGTAGTGAGAAAGCGCATTGACGGTCTTGATCGCCATCATCGGCCCCTCGAACGTCGACATCCCGTAGAACGCCAGCGACAGCACGAGGAAGCGCAGAATCGGGTCGGTGCGCAACTTATGCCATGCGCCCGAGAGGGTCATCATGCCGTTGATCATGCCGCCCCAGCTCGGCACCAGCAGGATGATCGACATCACCATTCCCAGCGATTGCGCCCAGTCGGGCAGGGCGGTGTAGTGCAGATGGTGCGGGCCGGCCCAGATGTACAGGGTGATCAGCGCCCAGAAATGCACGATGGACAGGCGATAGGAATAGATCGGGCGTTCGGCCTGTTTCGGCACGAAGTAATACATCATCCCGAGAAAGCCGGTGGTGAGGAAAAAGCCGACGGCGTTGTGCCCGTACCACCACTGGATCATGGCATCGGTGGCGCCGGCATAGGCGGAATAGGATTTAAAAAGGCTCACCGGCAGCGAGATGTGGTTGACGATGTGCAGCATCGCCGTGACCACAATGAACGCGCCATAGAACCAGTTGGCGACGTAAATGTGTTTGGTTTTGCGTCTGACGATGGTGCCGAAGAACACCGCGCCGTAGGCGATCCAGACAACCGTCAGCAGGATCGCAATCGGCCATTCGAGCTCGGCGTATTCCTTGGTGGTGGTGTAACCCATCGGCAGGCTGACGATGGCGCCGATGATCACCGCCTGCCAGCCCCAGAAATGAAAGGCCGCCAGTCCGTCGGAAATCAGCCGCGTCTGACAGGTTCGCTGGACCACGTAATAAGAGGTGCCGAACAGCGCACAGCCGCCGAACGCGAAGATCACTAGGTTGGTGTGCAGGGGGCGAAGTCGACCGAATGTGGTCCACGGCAAACCGAAATTCAGGTCAGGCCACACCAACTGGGAGGCGATGAAGACGCCCAGGCCCATGCCGATGATGCCCCAGGCCACCGTCATGATGGCGAACTGGCGGACGACCTTGTAGTTATAAGCAGTCGGACTGGGTGCTGTGCTCATGTCAGGTTCCACGGTGTGTATTTTATTAGTGTGGTAACAGCCGCACCTTCGATCGCGCGTCACCCGTCACGCAGTGGCGTGGCTGGGGATCGAGGAAGCGATAGACGCGGTGCACGCAGACGCCCGGTCGCCGAGGCGTGGGAGGGTTCTGGCTGAGTGGCCTGGGGGAAGGAAGACAGGTCGAGCTGGATCGCGCGCGTGAGTGGGAGGGATTGGATACAACCCTGCGGGTGAAAACAGCGCTGGGGCTGCTTGTCTGCAAGAGGGTTGCGTTGCCGGGCACAATCTTGTCGCTGGGCCTGTGGCTAGCTGTCGCCGGTCCACTGTGCGGACACAGCTTAGACGCGAATGATCGCGGAGGGAAGGCTTTGGCGCCGCACCTGCGACACTTGGCCGCGCTCGAGGGGAAGTTGCCGCGCCCAGGCCGGGACGCGGCGATCAACCATTTCCGGAGATAGCTGAAACGGTTCTCTGCCTGCTGTTCCTGCGCGTCGAGAGAGCGTTTCCACAACGAAGTTGTATACAAAAAGCCGCTGACATTGGCACTTTGTTCTGCCCAAAAATAATTGGCCCGAGCTGGCAGAAATGCCGGCGATCGTCACGGGTGATCGTCCGGAGCGGACAAAAAGCATATTCCGTCGATGAAACCGCCCGGTTGTGTGCAGGTTGGGGCGCTCAGGATTCGGTGCTCGTTGCCGAAGTGCCGCGCCAGAATAACGCCTGGGAGCTGAACCCTTGCTGTCGGCACAGGGCAATCGGCGCGCAGGGTCATGGCACGCCGACGTTGCTGCATAATGGCGGCCGTGGTGCCCGCCTCAGTCGGTGGGTGATCGATGTTTTGAAAAAAGAGACCTGCATGAGCAAACAACAGGCGGCGAAGCGAACGGCCGATCATTGCGCGCAACTGGCGCATGAGCACGGCTGGGTCTGGAATGCGCCGACCGGCCCGGCGGCGGACGCACCATCGACGCTGATTCTCGCCCACGGCGCGGGCGCCCCGATGGACAGCGACTTCATGAACGACATCGCCACGCGTCTGGCGGCCTTGGGTGTTGGCGTGCTGCGCTTTGAATTCCCCTACATGGCCCAGCGCCGAATCGACGGGCGCAGACGACCTCCCAATCCTCAGCCGAAATTGCTGGAGTGCTGGCACGGGGTGTACGCCGCGGTGCGTGGGGGAGTGAGCGGGCGAGTGGCGATCGGTGGCAAATCCATGGGCGGACGCATGGCCAGTGTTATTGCTGACGACGTGGAAGCCGATGGGTTGTTCTGTCTGGGCTACCCGTTCTACGGGGCAGGTAAACCCGAGAAGCCACGGGTCGCGCACCTGGCGGAACTGAAGACGCCGACGCTGATCATTCAGGGCGAACGGGATGCGCTGGGCAATCGAGAGGCAGTTGAAGCGTACGAGCTGTCGAAGGCCATTGACGTGCACTGGGTGCCGACGGCCAACCATGACCTCAAGCCGTTGAAATCATCCGGCCTCAGTGTAGAGGCGTGCATGCAGGAAATCGCCGAGCTTATGGCGCGTCGGCTGATCGGATAGCGGGATGCTCCTCGGCGTTTAGGTCACAGACCAGGTCGAACCGGCCGTCGGTCACGTGGAAGTCCTTGGTCGGGACCGCAAACTCGAAGTTGCCGTGCAGTGCGCCGGATGCGGCATCGCAGCCCAGCAGCGTCAGGTTGCCTTGCTGCAGATCACGCGAGTGATAAATCTTCGCCATCCGCGTGGGGGTCAGGTGATAGATAACGGTGATCTGATCGTTGCGCAGCAGGTTGTGGTTGCCGGGCTGCACCGTTTCGTCGATGAACAGGCCGATCATGGTGCGGTGCCGACGAACCGTGCCGGTGGCGAGGATCTTCCAGATTCGGCACGTGGTCGGATCCGACCGGCCCGGGCGCAGGCACGCCATGGCACTCAGGCTATGGGTGATGAAAGGGTGGCCGTTGACAGTTGCGATGAACGTGCCGCGCGCCGCCGCTGCCTGCGGTCGTTGAAGGGGTGGTTTTGCCGGCATTTTTCCGAGATTTCCGTGAATGGGTTTTAGGGGCTGGGTGGGCACCGCACACTTATAAGACGCCGTCGGGTGGCGACGACGTCTTTGAAAGGGGGTGCTGCTTATTTCGTTGAGGCCAGGTGGTGAAGCTCGCAGGCTCGCGCGAATTACAGATTAGCGAACTGGCGAATCAGCGAATTGCAACGCCCAGGCTGCCATTGATGTGCAGCAGTTTGAAATCCTTGCCGGTGTTGAGGTTCTTCACGTAGTACCACTTCGCACCGAACACGTTCTTGGCAACGGTGGAGGACCAATAGTTGCCGTTGCCCATCGGCCAGCGGTTGCCATAGGCGTTATAGATCTCGATCAGCTCATGGATGCTCGGGATGCGCCCGCCGATGCGGTTCGCGGCGTTGGAGATTTGAGTCAGGTTGCCGGAGCCGATGCCGTGGCATTCGATGACGCCGGTGACGGTTACGTCGTAACTCTGCTGTTCGCCTGCTGAATCGGTGACGGTGATGGTTGCTACGCCGTTGCCGCGTACCGATGTCCAGCCGGACGCTGCTACGACGGCCACCTTCGCATCGCTGGTCGAATAGGTATAAGGAGGGCTACCGCCGCTGGCGATGCGATGGACCGTAGTACCACTCGGGAATGCCGGCAGCAAATCCGGATAAGCGGGCAGCAGGTAGACCTTACCGGCCAGGGTCACCGGAGACGTGTCAAACATCATGCCCTCGCGCACCTGAAGTTGCAGGGGCTCGGACTCCATGTCGACGCCATTGCGCGTCACAATGTAGTTCAGGGTCGCGGTGCTGCCGATGCTCATCTCGATCAACATTTTGGGCACGCCAAAGACCAGTTCCGTCATGCTGCCGACATTCATCATCATGGTCTCGAACGTGCGTGCGCCGACCCAGCGCACTCGCACCAGATCCCTAGGGTCCATCCCGCGATAACTGACACGCACCATCGCGTCCCAGCCGGTAATCAGTGAAGGACGCAGAACGCCGTCTGGCCCGACCGTGTCGACCGTTGGCGCGGGCAGTTCCAGCGCAGCACTCATGATCTTCAGCGCAAGTTTGGCCGATTCCTGCACGATGCCGCTGCCGCGCGTCACGGTGTATGACACCTCGACGTTTTGCCCGTCATTGACCGCGACGACGCTGTTAGGGAACACCAGCGCCAGGGCCTGCCCGGCTTCAGCGGCCGAAATGATGTTCTCTTGCCGATCGTTGCCCTTCGGACCATTCCAGTGAGCAATGACCGTTTCGCCTTCGCGCAGATCAGCCGTGGCGTCGATCACCAATGTGGCGCCATTCACCGCATCGGCCGGGTCCAGGATCTGATTATTGGCTTCGCGGATGACCGGTGCCGGTAGCGGTTGGCGCATCCCCAGGTCGAGCTGGATCATCACCGGATCGGAGACCATCGACACGTTGCCCGCGCGGTCGGTGACGGTATAGGTGACCGCGGACGTCTGGCAGTCCGCCTGTTCCATGAACGGACGCGTGAAGTCCACCATCACCCGGTTCAGGCCCATGTCGTTGGCATCAACGACGGCCATCGGCCCCTCCAGAGGACCCCAATAGGTGCGGATTTCGTCGCCAGCGGCCATGCCGCTGTACCCTGCAATCTTGCCCGGGAGGATATTGTTGAGGCCTTCCAGCTCGGAGGAGGTCAGGCCGTTCTGGATGACGTCGGGGAAGATGATGGGGGCGAGTTGTGGTGCGCCTGGGGCGGTTCGGTCGATTTGGATGGGGGTTGTGCCCGACTGATCCAGCCGCATGTTCACTGGGTTCATGATCTCGTAGGCAATGCGGTGACTGCCTTCAGTAAGATTGGATACAGGAACTTCAAGTGCAAGCTCAGTACCGGGCAGTTCATTTGCCAATGTTTTAAGGGGGCCGGTGCGCTCGCCGTTCCATAGCAATTGATAGGTGTAGCCGGGCCGGGCGCCATCCCAGACCCGAAGTTTTACAGGAACGGGACTGGCCAGCTGTTCCGTCGGCAGCAGCCCGTCCGGGAGTGCACCAGGAACGATCGGCAGCATGAGACTTGTTAGTACGTTAGTAGTGTTTGAATCGGCCATTTTTGATTCCTTTGATATGGCGAACTAAGAGGGTGCGGGCCCAGGTGGCCCGCGGTGATACATTAAATGGTGCAGGTGATTTCAGCGGGGTCGAGCATATTCACTATCACACGTGTGATTTTGGAGTTGGCAGGACTTTGATTGCTGCCTTCACTCGGCTCCACTTTGAAGCTGGCTTCAGCGAAGCCCGTGCAAATCGTTCTTACGTTGCGGTGCGGTACGGTGAACACGTAGCCATCGATGACGTCGTCATCATCGATCTTGCGACTTTCAACATACCCTGCTGAGTCGATGGGATTGTTGGAGTCGTCAAAACCCTTAAACGTTAATGTCACAATTTGGTCGCGTACGATGTTCAAATAGGGAGCGATCGTTACGTCGGCACCGTTCGGGTTTTCATTGGGGCCAAGAACACCCGTAGAAGTCAGATTAAACGATGGGCCCTCAAGCCCGACGGTGCCGCCGGGAAGTTCTTCCTTGGACCGGACCACAACAAGCTGCTGGGGGCTAGCCGCTGCATTTGGATTGCCCGGACGTGAAACTTTAAAACTGACAGGGATCTCCGCTCCTGTACCTTGTGCTTTAATAATTTCGTTCCCGATGGGGATGTTCAAGTCACGAGCGGCACTGACGTCGGTAGATTTAATTTGATACCACTGAGCAACGATTTGCTCCCCCCAGTAGAGCTCAATATCATCACCCGTCTGGAAGTCTTTGTTCCATTCGATGACGCCGCGAGCACTGAGCTCATAGTCTTCCTCATCAATGAAGTTATCTTCATTACTGGGACCAGATATGCTCGTACCTTTAACCACCATCGCAGTCAGCGGCTCAGTGACGGGACGTGTGAGAAATACGTTGACGGTACTGGCCAATGAGCTTCCGACAATCTGATCTGCTCGCCAGACTTCGTAGCTGACCTCTACCGCCCCTTCCGGAAAAGTATTGATGGTTCCGTAAGGGACTCGAAGTGATAGAACGATGGCGTTCGACTCGTCACCAGGCGGAATTTCGATCGATGTCATACGGGTTTCACCCCAGAAGAGACGAATACTGTCAAAAGCACTCGCGTCCGGGAATCGAGGGATATCAACCCGCACTCCCGCTAAAGCTTCCGAGAAATCAATCAAGCTGCCCACGGTGCTGTCTATTACTGGGGCTGGAAAGTCAGTGGGGGCGTCCCGAAGTTTTAATACAACATTTTTGGGGTTTGAGAGCATCGACGGATTGCCCGCCCGATCAAATACTTGGTATTTGACCATGTGAGGTTCTTCACCTACAGAATCCAGGAAATCACGTGAAAATTCGAGTGTGACTTCATCAAGCCCTAAATCGCTTTCACTGACAACGACTTCTGGGCCTGCGATGTCCCCCCAGTAGGTTTTGATCAAATCGTGTTTTGCCATGCCTGTATACCCTGCCACGTGAGCGGGAAGAACTCCGCCCAATGCCGCAAGTTCAGCGGATGTCAATCCTCCATCAATCTCTGGCGGGAACTGCAGCGACGCCAGCTCCGGCGCACCGGGCGGAGTTTTGTCGATAACCAGCGGGAACGATGGGGATGTCTTGGATACCTGGTTCGCCGGGTTGGTGACCTCATACGCTACGGTGTGAGCGCCTTCTCGAGAAAGCAGCTGAGTTTCAATTTCCAAGGTCAGCGGTTGACCAGGAACAGCATCGTCGCCGATCACTTTTAAAGAACCCGTAGTTTTAGTGTCGAAAACCAGTTGGTAGGTATACCCGGGACGTGCGCCATCCCAAACAGCAAGGTCCACGGTTATCGGCGCGGTCAGCATGCTGATAGGGACGAGCCCTAAGTTGTCTGTATCATGAAAAGCTCCTTTGATATCAGGCGGGAGCAGCGAAGGATCGAGTTCGGATACTCGACTATTACGGATAATCATAGGGGTAAGCTTTGAATCTTTCATATTGTATTTCCCTTGCAGTAACTATTATTTAGGTTCGCTTGGTGGAGTTGGTTTTGGCTTTTTCTCAGTCCACGTTAAAGACGTAATCGGCAAAGTGTTGTGGTGTCAATATTTTTTTTGAAGGCGAATCTACATCGGAAGAGTCTGGAAATTTTCTTGAGTGCAAGATTTTTTTGTTTTAGGCTGAACCTGCTAATTGTCAGTCAGATACCACATCAATTTCAGAAATTTCCTACGTCTGAAATGTGGACTCGATGCTGAGCATGTGAGTTGAGATGTGGATGCTGCGCTATTCGATATATGAGGAATAGTCATGCTGATGTCTACATCAAAACTCTTTAACGCAGGCTTGGGTATGTACGCGTTAAGCTACTTTTACACTCCAAGCGTCTACGCTTCGATTGGTGACCCTACCCCTTCTTTCGAAGTGCCTGGTTCGATCTATAAACATGGCTCTAGAGATGGAATGCATTTCCTAATGCAAGTTGTGACTGGTCAAGAAGTAACCATCGATGCCTCGGTTCCTGCAGATTCATATGACCTCTATGACGGGGCGTTGTTGAACATGGTTGACGGAGCCGTAGCGGAGGCGGTGGATTCGGACGATTCAAAGATCAATGCGCAAGGCAGTGCGATTACGTCGGGCCTTTATCTTACTCATAGCGACGCTGTGCTGGTTGACAGTAAGGTCCACAATGAAACTGGGTTCGGGATCTCGATAGGCGCATCAGGTAATAGAGTCGGGTACGGGTCCAGCGTAAGTTTGATTTCCAGTTCAGTCGTAGGCCAGCGCTATGGAATTGGATTGGGTTTATATGGCACATTGAAGATCACCGATACTGAAGTTCGCGGCTCGGCTGACTCGAGCACAGCAATTCTCGCTGCGAACGGTAAGCTCGAGATTTATGAAGGGAGCAAAATCTACGGTGCCAAGAATGGCATTGAGGTCATAGATGGTTATGACTTCGTACCACCCAGTCCGGAGGACAAGCGCACCATTATTAGGCTGAATAACTCTGTCGTCGAGGGGGGCAGCGGCGCCGCTATACTTGTCCACCGACCAGACAAATACTCTACTGAGGCAGATATCATTGTTGAGAATCGCGCGCAGTTGCGTGCAGGCAATGGCCATCTTCTTGACGTTCAGGACGGCAGCACGGTCAATCTCTCGGTCGACAACAGCGAGTTGGAGGGGGATCTCGTTGCCGATGAAACGAGTCTCCTCAACGTCAGTCTCCAAAATGGCGCCGAGTTGAAGGGCAAGCTGACCAACGTGGCGTCTCTCACGTTGTCCTCTTCGGCGCGGTGGCAGTCGCTGGGGGGCAGCCAAATTGGAACGCTTGAACTTCAGGACGGCGTCGTCACGTTTGCCGATGGCGACGTTCAAACGCTTTCTATCGGGAAGCTGTCCGGCTCCGGGCTGTTCGATATGCGTATCAACCTCGACGACGGCACCGGCGACCTGCTCAGCGTGAATGGGGAGGCGTCGGGCAGGCATCGACTGCGTATCCAGAACACCGGCACTGAAGCCGTCCCCGCCGAGTTCGACCCGCTTCGGGTGGTTCACACCGAAGGCGGGGATGCGGAGTTCGGGCTGGTGGGCGGTCGGGCAGATCTTGGGGTGTATTCCTACGAGCTCGAACGCCAGGGCACTGACTGGTTTATCGTCGGCTCCGGCAAGGAGATCAGCCCTTCCACGAAAAGTGCGCTGGCGTTGTTCAATACCGCACCGACGGTATGGAACAGCGAGTTGACGACGTTGCGCAGTCGCATGGGGGAGGTGCGCGGCCAAGGGCAGGGCGGCGGCTGGATGCGTACCTATGGCAGTCGTTTCAATGCGGCGCTGGATTCCGGTGTCGACTACAGCCAGAAGCAGCAGGGTTTGTCGTTCGGTGCGGATGCGCCCGTGCCCGTGAGCAACGGTCAGCTGTTGCTCGGCTTGATGGGGGGTTACAGCAAGTCGGATCTGGACATCGGCCGAGGCACGTCGGGTCAGGTCGACAGCTACTACGTCGGCGCGTATGGCACGTGGTTGTCGGAGGGCGGTTATTACCTGGACGGCGTGGTGAAACTCAACCAGTTCCATAACGAGTCCAAGGTGGCGATGAGCGATGGCAGCAAAGCCAAAGGCGATTACAGCAGCAAGGCATTGGGTGGATCGGTGGAAGTCGGCAAGCATATAAAGCTGGGCGATGAGTATTTCGTCGAGCCGTTCGCGCAGGTGTCCAGCGTCTGGATCGATGGCAGCAGCTACGCGCTGGACAACGGCATGCAGGCCAGGACCAACCAGACGCAGTCGATGCTGGGCAAGGTCGGCACTACCGTGGGGCGCAGCTTCACGCTGAAAGACGGCGGCATTGTTAAACCGTACGCGCGAGTGGCGATGGCCCACGAGTTCTCCCGCAGTAATGACGTCAGCGTGAACGGTCAGCGTTTTGACAACGACTTGTTCGGCTCCCGCGCGGAATTGGGTGCAGGTGTTTCGGTGTCGCTGTCCGAGCGACTCCAGGTGCACGCTGATTTCGATTACATGAAGGGTGAGCATGTTGAGCAGCCTTGGGGTGCGAACGTGGGGGTGCGTCTGGCGTTCTGACATTCGCGTCAGTTGATTGAAACGCGGTTCCAAAGCCCCGGCTGCAGCGATGCAGTCGGGGCTTTTTTACGTGGGCTCAGGGTTTGGGCTGCATCCGGCGCCGTCGCGGTGGACGGCCAAGGGGCGAGCCTTTGCCGCGTCGCTTCCTCAGGCGGGGCAGGTTGACGGTGAGCGTTTCCGAAATGCCCACGAGCCTGGCGCGCCGCACCACTTCGTAGCGCACCTCGACGCACCCGCTCTCGTAGTCCGCGAGGGTTTCATTGTTGAGGTACTGAACCAGGCGAGGGCCTTTGCGACCTTCTACCTTGCCGACGGTGGTGTAGAACGTGTTGTGGCCCCAGCGCAGCCTCAGGTGATCCCCAAACCACAGTTTCGGAGAGCGCGGGATGTTGATGTAGATGCCCACGTTCAACTGGGCGTCGGTCGGGCCTTCGGGGTCGGCACCGGTGATGAAAGGCGCTTCGAATACAGGCGCCGGAGGTGGGTCCTTCATTTCGTGATGCCAGGGAAATCCCGGGGCGTTTTGAAGCTGGCCGGCGTAGACCATCGCCTGTTCAGCCGCACTCTTGGCCACGGGTGGCACCGCTTGCAGATCTTCGTAGAGCGGGATTGAACTCTTGCCGGGTGGTTTGCGTTTGGTCCTGCGGGTATTTTTCGGGTTTGGTACTGTTAATTTTTTATTGTTATCTGACTCGATCGGTTGTGAGTGGGGTGACGGCTGGATATCCGTTTCATCTTCCATTGGAACTCCTTGATCAGATCGCTAGTGCGAGGATTACAGGATTGTGTGTTGTGCGCTTGCTTGTAGGACTGCGGCGCTGCACATGCCTATGATCGATTCGAAAAATAGTACTGTCAAACAAGCGAAGTGCATGGGATTGCATGGCTTCTTTGAAAAAAATTCGCGGTTGAATAGATCTTTAATGTGTGAGTCCGGCCGTTTTCAGGGGTTTTTTGAGCGATTTAAATAATTATGTATCGCGCGTAGTCTATAAAATTTTGGTAGTCCATCAGACACTTCCTACGGAGATGTAGGTTCTGTGGAATCGAGATGCCCAAAAATAATTTAAATTATTTTCTTAAGGCGAATTTGTTGACAAAACCTCCACGCATTAGCGTGGAGGTGGTTACTTTTGGTATTCAGATGAATGGCGCGAACGCCGGTTACAATTTAATTGAAACCAGGGTCGGGAGGCTGGTGATGGAGACGTTGCCCGCCCGGTCGGTGACGAAGTACTCGACGGAAACCGTTTCGGCTGCATGGGCTTGCAGGTGTTCGCGGCTGAACGCGATTTCGACGGGTCTGAGGGTGAGCTCATCCGCCTGGACCTGATGGGACGGGCCTGCAACGCCGTTGAGTAATGTCTGGATGACATCGCCAGGTGCCATGCCGGCGTAGCTTGGCAGGAGGCCAATGAGTTGATCACCGAGGGTGGCGGTGGGGAAGATGAGGGGGGCGAGGAGGGTGGCGCCGGGTTTTGTGCGGTCTATGCGAATTGTGGTCGACGGCGACTCAACGGTAATGCCACCTGGCATGTTTGTGACTCTGTAAGCGATTCGGTAGTGTCCTCCTTTCTCCAGTTCTTCTATGGGCAATGTAAGTGACAAGAGCGTTCCTGGTAGCGGCAGCGGCACAGGTATTGGTTGGGCCTGCCCAACAGTAATGCCGTTGACCATCAGCTGAAAGACATCCCCCTCATCTGAGTACGCCCATGCCTCCACAACTACAGAAAGGTTCTGGGTTATATTCGCGAGCTTTATGAGGCCATCACTCTCAGCCACGGGTACAGAAGGTGCAGCTAGACCTGCCGACTTCATAAGTATCTCCACTTGACGCATCTCTACACGCTATTTGCAGAAAGTGCATATGATTAATTATTCAGATCAACAAATACCCCACCAATGGTGGTAACTATCTATCGTCTTTCAATAATCAACTAATAGAGTTCTACAAATCCTGTCAACACCCAACCCCCCGCTACAAACCAAAAACCGCACTCCCAAATGATTTTCAGAAATGTCCTACTTAAACCCCGACACAAACAAAAAGGCCCCGGCAGACGATCTGCCGGGGCCTTCGTTTAACCCGTCAATCACTCAGCGGTTAAAGCGTTCCACCAGTGAGTATTGCGTGTTGGCTGTGTGGGTCAGTTCCGCACTGAGCGCGGCAGAGCGACGGGCCTCGTCGGAGGTCTGGTCGGCCAGATGCGCGATGGTGCTGATGTTGCGGCTGACCTCTTCTGCGACCGAGCTTTGCTCCTCAGTGGCAGCGGCGATCTGCGTGGTCATGTCGGTGATGTTGGCCACCGCGTCGCTGATGCCCACCAGCGCCCTGTCGGCTTCCATGACTTGCTCGACACCTTCTTCAGCCTGGCGCCGGCCTGTGTCCATGGTCTGCACCGCGTTGGTGGCCGTCTGTTGCAGCTTGGCGATGAGGGCGTGGATCTGGCCGGTGGATTCGGTGGTGCGTTGGGCGAGTTGTCGGACTTCATCGGCGACGACGGCAAAGCCACGACCCATTTCGCCCGCACGAGCGGCTTCGATGGCGGCGTTGAGGGCCAGCAGGTTGGTCTGGTCGGCGATGCCTTTGATGACATCGACGACGCCACCGATTTCGTTGCTGTCCTTGGCCAGCTGAGTCACGGTCAGGCCGGTTTCGCCCACCGACGTGGACAAGCGCTGGATGGCTTCGCGGGTGTCACTGGCGATCTCGCGGCCGCGACGGGTCAGCTCGTTGGCCTGCTGTGTGGCGTCAGCGGTGCGCTGCACGTGATTGGCGACTTCCTGGGTGGTCGCAGCCATCTGGTTGACGGCGGTGGCGACCTGTTCGGTTTCGACGCGCTGACGTTCCAGGCCGGAGGAGCTGGCCTGGGCCAGGGTGTCGGACTGACGCGCCTGAGCGTTGAGGTGTTCGGCGGTGTCCTGCAGGCGGGTGAGGCACGTCTTGAGACGCGCTTCCTGGCTGAGGATCGACATTTCCAGCCGCGCCTGTGCGCCGCGACTGTCGGTGTACATCTGCGCGATCAGCGGGTCGGACGTGGTTTGCTCGGCCAGGCGCAGCAGGCGCTTGAGGCCACGCTGTTGCCAGCTCAGCCCCAGCAGCCCAAGGGGGACCGACAGCGCGGCGGCGAGCAGGAAGCCCCAATGGGAATTCAGCCACACACCAATCAAAAAGCTCACTTGGCTGACCAGAATGAACGGCAGCCAGTCCTGCAACATCGGCAGCCATTTGTCGCGGCTTGGCACGGCACTTTTGCCGCTGTTAAGGCGTTTGTAGAGTGCTTCGGCGCGGCGCACCTGTTCAGCGGTTGGCTTGATGCGCACGGACTCGAAGCCCACCACCTGCTTGTTCTCGAAGACCGGCGTGACGTAAGCGTTGACCCAATAGTGGTCGCCGTTCTTGCAGCGATTCTTGACGATCCCCATCCACGGCAGGCCCTGCTTGAGCGTGGCCCACATGTGTTCGAAGACCGCCGCCGGCACGTCCGGATGACGCACGGTGTTGTGGGGCGACTTGATCAGTTCATCTTGGGAAAAACCGCTTATTTCAATGAAGGCGTCGTTGCAGTAGGTGATGACGCCGCGCGCATCGGTGGTAGAGATCAACCGTTGCTGCGCCGGGAAGGTCCGTTCGCGTTGAGTGATGGGCTGGTTATTTCGCATGAGCTATTCGATCCAGGAAGGCTGTGAAGGGTTATCGGCCCGAAGCGAAAAAATATTAAGCTTTTGTGAACTGCGTCATAGGTCGGGTGTCGTGGAGGCGTTTACCGGTCGAACATCGGGTAGGTGAACACGCTGAAATGCAGCAGGTTCAGGCCGAAGTGGGTGAGCACGGCAGCGGGCAGACCGCCCAGTCGATAGGCAACGCCATAACCCACGCCCGCGATGCCCGCCACAAGCGCCCATTCCCACCCGGCACCGATGTGCGCGAGGCCGAACAGCGCAGATGCCGCCCCGATTGCGAGGGCGTCGTGGCAGGGGAAGTGTTGCAGCCATCTTTTCAAACTGCCCTGCAGGTAACCGCGAAACAGCAGTTCCTCGGTCAGCGCGACCAGCAGCAGGTTGTTCAGCGCCCAGATGCCGGTTTGCTCGGGCCACTTGGGCGACCAGCCGACGAGGCCCATCAACATCGCGGTTGATAAACACGCGGCGGCGGTGACGGGCAGCGCGATGCTGGTGACGCCCAGCCAGCGTTTGGGACTCAACGCGATAAACACCCAGGGGCAGGCGATGGCGATCCAGAAGCCGATGAGAGGTTTGTCGAGGTTCAGGTACATCGAATACGGCGCGGCCTCGGGGCTGAGGCGCACGCCGGCAATCGCTCTGGCGCTGAGGAAACCGGGCAACCAGTGACTGGCCAGCCCCGCTGCAATGGCGATGAACAGGGCGTGACCGAATAGGCGCACGGCGCGGTGCTGGAAATGGCTGACGCAGATGCCGGCCATGATCAGCAGTCCGAACGTGATAACCACGGGAACGCTGAGCTGGCCGTAGAGCAGCGCCAGGCAGTAGCCGAGAGAGAGCAAAAAGAGGGAAGTCCAGCGTTGCACCGACATGGAGTCGACCTTGAGTGTCGGAATAGACTGGCGATTTTAACGTTGATTAAACACGGGTGTATGTCGGATCAAACGTGGAGTTGGTCCGATTATTTCGGGGATGCAGGGCGGAGGTTGTGTAGGGCGTTTCTGATAACGACGGATTTGGTTTGGACACTGGCAATTTGCGGTGAGGCAGACGACGCATTCCCGGCTAAAGCCAGTCCCACATGTAGGACCGGCTTCAGCCGGGAAGAGGCCCGAACAAGCGCCATCATCTTCTAGCCAGACATCGCCTCAGGACGCAATCAACTGCCGCAGCACGTAATGCAGAATCCCGCCCGCCTTGAAGTATTCCACTTCATTCAGGGTATCGATCCGGCACAGCACGTCGATGTTGTCCTGCTGGCCATCCTCGCGGGTGATCTGCACCGCCAGGCCCATGCCCGGTTGCAGCGTGGCACCGGTCAGCCCGGTGATGTTCAGCACTTCCTTGCCGGTCAGGCCCAGGGTTTTGCGGCTTTCGCCCGCCCTGAACTGCAGCGGCAGGACGCCCATGCCGACCAGGTTGGAACGGTGGATACGCTCGAAACTCTCGGCAATCACCGCTTTGACGCCCAGCAGATTCGTGCCTTTCGCCGCCCAGTCGCGACTGGAGCCCGTGCCGTATTCCTGACCGGCAATGACCACCAGCGGCGTGCCTTCTTCCTGGTAACGCATGGCCGCGTCATAGATCGGCAGCTTCTCGTCGGTGGGCACGTGCAGCGTGTAGCCGCCTTCTTCGCCGCCGAGCATTTCGTTGCGAATGCGGATGTTGGCGAAGGTGCCGCGCATCATCACTTCATGGTTGCCGCGCCGCGAGCCGTAGGAGTTGAAGTCCTTGTACTCCACGCCCTTGCTGCGCAGGTAGCGCCCGGCCGGGCTGTCCAGTTTGATGTTGCCGGCGGGCGAGATGTGGTCAGTGGTCACCGAATCCCCCAGCACCGCCAGCACGCGAGCCTGCTGCACGTCGGCGATGACCGGCAACGGCCCGGCGACCTCCTCGAAGAACGGCGGGTGCTGAATGTAGGTCGAGTCCGGCTGCCAGACATAAGTCGCCGCCTCGGGCACCTCAATCGCCTGCCACTGCTCGTCGCCGGCGAAGACCTCCGCGTATTCCTTGTGAAACATGCCTGTGCTGACGTTCATGACCGCGTCGGCGATCTCCTGCTGGGTCGGCCAGATATCACGGAGGTAAACCGGCTGGCCGTCGCTGCCTTCGCCCAGAGGCTCGCTGCTCAGGTCAGTGCGCACGGTGCCGGCCAAGGCGTAAGCCACCACCAGCGGCGGTGAGGCCAGCCAGTTGGTTTTCACCAGCGGGTGCACGCGGCCTTCAAAGTTTCGGTTGCCCGAGAGAACCGACGCGACGGTCAGGTCCGACTGCTGAATGGCTTTTTCGATCGGGTCAGGAAGCGGCCCGGAGTTACCAATGCAGGTAGTGCAGCCGTAGCCCACCAGGTCGAAGCCCAACTTATCGAGGTACTCGGTCAGGCCGGCGGCGTTGTAGTAATCGGTCACGACCTTCGAGCCGGGCGCCAGCGAACTCTTCACCCACGGTTTGCGCTGCAGGCCCTTCTCCACGGCCTTTTTCGCCAGCAGACCGGCCGCCATCATCACGCTCGGGTTGGACGTGTTGGTGCAGGAGGTGATTGCAGCGATGACCACCGCGCCGTTTTTCAGGCGATAGGTCTGGCCGTTGTATTCATACTCAGCCTCGCCCACCTGGGCGGCGTTGCCCACCGCGACACCGCCGCCGCCTTCGCTTTCCAGTCGGCCTTCTTCGTGTTTGCTCGGGCTGACTGCGAGGCCCAGGAAGTCACTGAAGGCCTTGGACACATCGGGAAGGGCGACGCGGTCTTGCGGACGTTTAGGCCCTGCGAGGCTCGCGACCACCGAGCCCATGTCCAGCTCCAGCGCATCGGTGAACGCCGGTTCCTGACCGGGCAAACGCCACAGGCCCTGGGCCTTGCAATAGGCCTCGACCAATTGCACCGTTTCGTCCGGACGGCCCGACAGGCGCAGGTAATCCAGGGTCACGTCGTCGACCGGGAAGAAGCCGCAGGTCGCGCCGTATTCCGGGGCCATGTTGGCAATGGTGGCCCGGTCCGCCAGCGGCAAGTCCGCCAGGCCATCGCCATAGAATTCGACGAACTTACCAACCACGCCTTTCTTGCGCAGCATTTGCGTCACGGTCAGCACCAGGTCGGTGGCGGTGATGCCTTCGCGCAGTTTGCCGCTCAGCTTGAAGCCGATGACTTCCGGAATCAGCATCGACACGGGTTGGCCGAGCATGGCCGCTTCCGCCTCGATGCCGCCGACGCCCCAGCCGAGTACGCCGAGGCCGTTGATCATTGTGGTGTGGGAATCGGTACCGACCAGCGTGTCCGGAAAGGCGTAGGTGCGGCCGTCTTCTTCCTTGGTCCACACCGTGCGGCCGAGGTATTCCAGGTTGACCTGATGGCAGATCCCGGTGCCCGGCGGCACTACGCTGAAATTATCGAACGCGTTCTGGCCCCAGCGCAGGAACGCGTAACGCTCGCCGTTGCGCTGCATCTCGATGTCGACGTTTTCGCCGAAGGCCTTGTCGTCGCCGAAGCGGTCGACCATGACCGAGTGATCGATGACCAGATCCACTGGCGACAACGGATTGATGCGCTGGGGATCGCCACCGGCCTTGGCCACGGCGGCGCGCATGGCGGCCAGGTCAACCACGGCCGGCACGCCGGTGAAATCCTGCATCAGCACGCGCGCGGGGCGGTACTGGATTTCCCGGTGGGATTTGCGCTCGGTCAGCCAGTCGGCGAGGGCCTTGAGGTCGTCACCGGTCACCGTGTGGTTGTCTTCCCAGCGCAGCAGGTTTTCCAGCAGCACCTTGAGCGACATCGGCAGTTTATCGAGATTGCCCAGCGTGCGCGCGGCATCCGGGAGGCTGAAGTAGTGGTAGGTCTTGTTGCTGACTTCGAGGGTTTTGAGGCTTTTCAGGCTATCGAGGGAGGGCATGACTGACTCCTTGACGGTCCGCGCAGCACGCGCGGACGGGCGATCGACGGTAAGACGGGGCTTGCAGCAGCGCTCTGGTTGGCGGCTTTAAATGATCGTTGAGTAGTACTGGACCCACCGGCTGAGCCAGTGGTTCCTGATTCGGCTATCATGCGCCGCTTTCGAGTCATTGAGGTTAATCCTCATGTACAGCTTGCGCCGCGACTCGATTCGTGGCGCGCGAGGAGACCGTCCCGTGAACACCCTTTTCATGCATTGCCGCCCCGGCTTCGAAAGCGAGGTCTGCTCGGAGCTCAGCGAGCACGCCGCCCGCCTTGAGGTGTCCGGCTACGCCAAGGCGAAGACCGACGCCGCTTTTGCCGAATTCATCTGCACCGAGCCCGAGGGTGCAGAGCGGCTGATGAACAGCCTGAAGTTCCGCGAGCTGATTTTCCCCCGGCAGTGGGCCCGTGGCGTGTTTGTCCAGCTGCCGGAAACTGACCGCATCAGCGTGATCCTCGAGCACATGGCCGGCTTTGCGCCGTGCGGCAGCCTGTGGCTGGAAGTGGTCGACACCAACGACGGCAAGGAGCTTTCGACGTTCTGCCGCAAGTTCGAGGCGCCATTGCGCAAGGCGCTGGAGAAGGCCGGCAAACTGGTCGACAACCCGAGCCTGCCGCGTTTGCTGCTGACTTTTAAAAGCGGGGGCGAAGTGTTCCTTGGGCTGGCCGACGCGAACAACTCGGCGATGTGGCCCATGGGCATTCCGCGCCTGAAATTCCCCCGGGAAGCGCCCAGCCGCTCGACCCTCAAGCTGGAAGAGGCCTGGCATCACTTCATCCCCCGTGATCAGTGGGACGAGCGCCTGTCGGGCGACATGACCGGCGTCGACCTGGGCGCGGCGCCCGGGGGCTGGACCTACCAACTGGTGCGGCGCGGCATGCTGGTCACCGCCATCGATAACGGTCCGATGGCCGAAAGCCTGATGGACACCGGGCTGGTGCAGCACCTGATGGCCGACGGCTTTACCTTCAAGCCCCGTCAGCCGGTGGACTGGATGGTCTGCGACATCGTCGAAAAGCCCGCACGCAACGCCGCGCTGCTGGAAACCTGGCTGGGCGAAGGCTTGTGCCGCGAGGCGGTGGTCAACCTCAAATTGCCGATGAAGCAGCGCTATGCCGAAGTGCGACGCTTGCTGGAGCGCATCGAAGACGGCTTCAAGGCGCGCGGCGTCAAGGTCGCCATCGGCTGCAAGCAGCTGTACCACGACCGCGAAGAAGTGACCTGCCATCTGCGGCGCCTGGACATGAAACGCAAGGGCTGACGCCGGGTTGAATCCGGTGCCACGCTGTCCATAATCAGCCATGCGCGCCTGAGGGGCGAAGAGAAGGGGGGAAGCAATGAGCGCTGAACACAATGGACCTGACGCCGACATCCTCATCATCGGCGGTGGCCTCAGCGGCACCATGCTCGCGGTGCAGCTGCTGCGCCTGCCGGGGCAACGGCGCATCGTCATCGCCGAGTCACGCAGCGAGTTGGGCCGGGGTGAGGCCTACAGCGCCACCGAGCTGGGCCATACGCTGAACGGCAACGCCGCACGCATGAGCGTCGACCCGGACGACGTCGACGATCTCACCCGCTGGCTGACCGACTACATTGCCGCCGGCGGCTGGCCGGAGTCTGACCTGCAGCACGTGCCGGTGGCCGAGCTGTTTCCGCCCCGCGGGATTTTCGGGCTGTACGTTCAGCAGCGTCTGGCCGAGGCACGGGTGGTCGGCGAGCGCTATGGTTCCACCGTCGAGCACGTGCGCGGCGAAGTGACCGACCTGCAGGCTGACGCAGCCGGCGTGCGCCTGACCCTCGCCAGCGGCGAACACCTGACTGGCCGATTCGGCGTACTGGCAACGGGCATGTTCGCCGCCGCGCGCACGCCTCAGCGCGATTCAAACGCCCTCAACGCCGCTGCCGTCGATCCATGGGATGTCGATGCCATGGGCCAGCTCGCCCCCCAGGGCCGGGTGTTGATCATCGGCTCGGGCCTGACCATGGTCGACGCCGTGGTGTCCCTGGAGCAAGCCGGTCACCGTGGGCCCATTGACGTGTTTTCCCGCCACGGCCTGTTGCCCCACGTTCGCCGCCAACCGCCGACATGGCCGGACTTCCTCGCCGCCGACCTGAACATACGCAGCACCCGGCAACTGGTCAGGGCCTTGCGCGAGCAGTGCGCGCAAGCGGCGGAGCAGGGCATCGACTGGCAGGCGCCGCTCGACACTGTGCGCGTGCATATTCCACGGCTGTGGAGTCAGGCCTCTGACCTGCAGCGCCGCCAATTCGTACGCCACGTCCGGCCGTGGTGGGAAAGCCATCATCACCGCTCGCCGCCGCCCAGTGCGAAGTTGCTGGAGCGGCTGATCGGCGAAGGGCGCCTGCACATCCACGCCGCCTCGTTGCTTAGGGTGGAGGGGGCCGAGGCCGGGCAGATTTCCATCAGCGTTCGCTATCGCGGGCAGGACATGGCCACGACGGAGAGTGGCGCAGCGCTGATCAACTCGACCGGCATTCAATACGACTGGCGCCGGGTTGACCGGGCCTTGCCACGCAATCTGCTGGCCCGTGGCCTGATTCAGCCGGGGCCGTTGGCGCTTGGCATTGCCGCCGACGCGGGTGGTGCGGTCATGGACGCCGAAGGACGGATTTCGGCGCGGCTCTACGCCATGGGCCCGCCCTTGCGCGGGCTGTGGTGGGAAAGCACCGCGGTGACCGACGTGGCGCTGCAGGCCAAGCTGCTGGCGGCGCGACTGGCGGCGGTGTGCAACGTGCCAAGCTGAATAACCAGGAGATTGCGTCCCCCACGACGCAATTATCTGTCACTGGTCGACCAGACTATTGCCGATACCCGGGTCAGTCCGCAAAACCTTCAATCCTGATCCAGCAGGCGCGGCCCGGCGCCTTGCTCGCTCAGGCTGTCACCGAAGTTACGCAGCGGGCAGGCCTCCATCGACAGGCAGCCGCAACCGATGCAGCCACTGAGCTGGTCGCGCAGGGCGGTGAGACGCTTGATGCGCTCATCCAGATCGGCTTTCCAGCGCTCGGACAGCCGCGTCCAGTCGTCAAGGCTGGGCGGGCGGTCCTGGGGCAGGGTTTGCAGCGCGGTCTGAATGGTCGCCAGCGGAATGCCCAGGCGCTGGGCAGTTTTGATCAACGCCACCCGACGCAGCACATCCCGGGGGTAGCGCCGCTGATTGCCGGCGTTGCGCTGGCTGCTGATCAGGCCTTTGGCCTCATAAAAGCGCAGCGCGGTGATGGCCACGCCGCTGCGCGCGGACAACTGGCCGACGGTGAGTTCGCGGGCGATGGGCGGGATGTCCTGGGTGAGCATGCAATCTTCCTGTGTGCCGAACGACGCTTGACCTCCAGTTAACTGGAGGTTTTATCCTGCGCAGCATCGCTTGGCCGGACCGGCTTGGCAAGTGGGGCACCGGCGCAAGAAACGTATGGGGCCATGCCGGTTTGCGCAGCATCCTGTTCAGCAACAACCGTCATCCGTGGAGAACGTTCATGACACCAGCAGCCGCTCATCTCCCTTTCAGTCAATTCGTCGAGTTCGCCGTCGACCCCCGCCATCAGGCCGGGCTGGTCGGGGCGCTCAACGAGCGTTTCGAGCGATTCACCCGCACCTACCCAGGTTTTGTCCGCGCCAGCGTGCAGGTCAGTGAAGACCGCCAGCGGGTGCTGAGCCACGTGCAATGGCTGTCGAAGACCGACTGCGAGCGCGCGTTCGAAAACGCCGAGCAGGGCGAAGGGGATTTGTGGGAGTTGATTCGTCAACACCGGGCGACGTCGATGATCTTCAACGCGTACGAAGTGGCGGGGGAAATCGTAGGACCGCGTCACGGGTGAACGCAGTCCCACCGGTTGCCTCGCTGTGGGTTCACACCGACAAATGCAGCATCCGTTCACCCTGGGTCTGCTCGCCGGGGCGGCGCTTGTTGACGGCCAGTTCACCGATCTTGATCAGCCGCGCGCGCACTACGTTGCGGCTCAACCCCAGCAATTGCGCGGTGTGCACCTGGTTGCAGTGGCTGAAGCGATAGGCCGCGCGCAACAAGGCGTCTTCGACCTTTTCGTGCAGCGCGCCGGCCTGCTCTTCGAACAGGCGCTGGAACGCCCTGGCCAGCAGCGCTTCGGTTGAATCGTCGACGATGGGGGCTGAATCCTCCTGACGCTCAAGGCGCAGGTTCGACAGGCGCAGATCGCTGGACTGAATCACGCCGTTGCGGCAGATCAGCAGGGTGTGGTGAATGACGTTTTCCAGCTCGCGAATATTCCCCGGCCAGCCGTAGGTCCGCAACTTGTGCTCGGCCTCGGCGCTGATCTGGATCGGTCCGCAGCCCAGACGCTGGCTGTAGACGTCGATGAAGTGCCGGCTCAGCGGCATGATGTCGCCCGGACGTTCGCGCAGGGTGCTCAGCTCCAGATTGACGACGTTGAGGCGATAGAACAGGTCTTCGCGAAAGTGCCCGGCGTTGATCGCGCGTTCCAGCTGCACGTTGGTCGCGGCCAGCACCCGCACGTTGATCGGCGTGCTTTTGCGCGAGCCCAGCCGCACCACTTCGCGCTCCTGCAGGACGCGCAGCAGCTTGACCTGAATGGCCAGGGGCAGATCGCCGATTTCGTCGAGAAACAGCGTGCCGCCGTTGGCTTCTTCAAACCAGCCGGCCTTGGCGGTGAGGGCACCGGTGAACGCGCCTTTTTCCTGGCCGAACAGCTCCGCTTCCACCAGTGATTCCGAAAACGCGCCGCAGTTGACCGCCACGAACGGCTGGTGACGACGGCTGCTCAAGTTGTGAATGTGACGCGCCACCAGCTCTTTGCCGGTGCCGGTTTCGCCGATGATCAGCACGCTGGCATCGCTGGGCGCGACTTGTTCGATATGGGCCAGCAGCGCCTGGGATCTCGGGTCTTCGAACACCTGCGCGGTGGCACGAATCGAAGTCGCCAGGGCCGGCGAGGGCGGTAGGGTCAATAGCTGCATGGGGGTCACTTGTGGTTGGAACGGTAAGCTGGCTGTCATGAAGGACTCCTTGTCGCGATGGCCGTTGTCGCGATGGCAGATCAACCGTTTCCCACGCGCTGCGCGGTTGCGCAGCAAACGGGTGTTTCCAGGGGGTCGGCGAAACTTACTTCTGCGGTGGCAAGTCGTTGGCAATCATCTCGCCGAACGGGCCGGTGAGGTTGGTGATGCCGCGGCCTGCCAGGCTGCGATACGGCTCGGGCAACAGCGGGAACACCAGCTCGGCGAAGCGATAGGCTTCTTCCAGATGGGGGTAGCCGGAGAAGATGAAGCTTTCGATGCCCAGGTCCGCGTATTCCTTGATCCGCTCGGCGACTTCCTGCGGATTACCCACCAGCGCCGTGCCCGCACCGCCCCGTACCAGCCCGACGCCGGCCCACAGGTTGGGGGCGATTTCCAGGTTGTCGCGACGGCCGTCATGCAATGCGGCCATGCGGCGCTGGCCTTCGGAGTCGAAACGGGAAAAAGATTTCTGTGCGGCGGCGATGGTGTCGTCGCTGATGTGCTCGATCAGGGTGTCGGCGGCTTTCCAGGCTTCTTCGCTGGTCTCGCGGACGATCACGTGCAGACGGATGCCGAACTTGACGGTACGGCCGTTGCGCGCAGCGCGTTCACGCACGTCCGCCAGCTTCTCGGCCACGGCGGCGGGGGGCTCGCCCCAAGTGAGGTAAACATCGACCTGCTCGGCGGCCAGTTCGTGGGCTGCCTCGGAGGAACCACCAAAATACAGCGGCGGATAGGGCTTCTGGATCGGCGCATACAGGGCTTTGGCGTTCTGCACTCTCAGGTGCTTGCCTTCGAAGTCCACGGCTTCGCCCTGCAACACGCGGCGCCAGATCTTCAGGAATTCGTCGGTGACTTCGTAACGTTCGCTGTGATCGAGGAAGCTGCCATCGCCACGGTTCTCATCAGGGTCTCCGCCGGTCACGACGTTGATCAGCAGGCGTCCGCCGGACAAGCGATCCAGGGTCGCGGCCATGCGCGCAGAAACGGTCGGAGAAATGATCCCCGGACGAATCGCCACCAGGTAACGCAGACGCTCGGTCAACGGCACGAGGGCCGATGCGATCACCCAGGAGTCTTCGCAGGAACGGCCGGTCGGAATCAGCACGCCGTGGTAACCCAGATCATCGGCGGCCTGGGCGACCTGCTTCAGGTAATTGAGCGTGACCGGGCGCGCGCCCTTGGTCGTGCCCAAGTAATGGCCGTCGCCGTGTGTCGGTAGAAACCAGAAAACATCCATGAGAAATCCTTCGAGCGGAATCGGTGGGCTTGTGACAAGTGCACCCGTTATAAAGGCTCCGATTTATTCCGTAAAAGAACTGAATCCCATATTTTTATAACCGTTAGTGATATGCCCTGTTTCTTGCTTATCAAGAGGGAAAAGAATGCTTGAGTGGCGAATAAACCTGCAGGAGCGCTCTTTGTGGGACTGGCTTTAGCCGGGAAGGCGTCATGTGTCACACCGCAACATTGATGGCGTTCGCGCTGGCCTTTTCCCGGCTGAAGCCGGTCCCACTGAAAAGCACCGCGCAAAAAAAACAGGCGCCGAAGCGCCTGAAAGAGAGTACGGGAGACTCTTCGAAATCAGAAAATCTGGGTGAACAGCCAGTACAGGCTGCCCGACAACAGGATCGCGGCAGGCAGGGTCAGCACCCATGCCATCGCCAGATTGCGCAGGGTGCGCATCTGCAGGCCGGAGCCGTTGGCGACCATGGCGCCGGCCACCCCGGAGGACAGAACGTGGGTGGTCGACACCGGCAATCCATACATGTCCGCTGCACCAATGGTCAGCATCGCGACGACTTCCGCCGATGCGCCCTGGGCGTAGGTCAGGTGAGTCTTGCCGATTTTCTCACCGACGGTGATCACGATGCGTTTCCAGCCCACCATGGTGCCCAGGCCCAGCGCGATCGCTACCGCCACCTTGACCCACAGCGGAATGAAGCGCGTCGCGGTATCAATCTGCTGTTTGAACGTGTCGACCTTGGCCTGGGTGTCCGCGTCGAAGTTGCCGACCTTGTTTTTGTCCATCAGGCGGATGGCTTCGGAGGTCAGGTACATGTCGTTCCGCACGTTGGCGGTGGCCTCGGCCGGCACCTTGGCCAGTGACCCGTAACTGGCGACCTGATCGCCGATCTTGCCGGCCATGACGGCCAGCGCCGGGACCAGTTCAGGGGTCGCCTGCTTGTCGCGGATGTAAACGGAAAGTGTCTGTCTGGAATCGGCCGGCGCGGGCAGGGGCGCCGCTTTGCTCAGGGCCTGTTGGGTGACTTGGGCGACCGCCGCGAACTGCACCGACTGATCAGCCGGCATGGCGCGGTTCAACGCGTAGGCCATCGGCAGCGTGCCCACCAGAATCAGCATGATCAGGCCCATGCCTTTCTGACCGTCGTTCGAGCCGTGGGCGAAGGACACGCCGGTGCAGGTCAGGATCAGCAGGCCGCGAATCCAGATCGGTGGCGGCTTGTTGCCTTCCGGCGCCTTGTACAGCGCGCGGTTCTTCACGAACATGCGCAGCGCCCTCAGCAACAGCGCGGCGCAGGTGAAGCCCACCAGCGGTGAGAGCAGCAGGGAATAACCGACTTTGGTCGCCTGAGACCAGTCCACGCCGCTGGTGCCGTCGCGGCCGTGCATCAAGGCGTTGGCGATACCGACGCCGATGATCGAGCCGATGAGTGTGTGGGAAGAGGAGGCCGGCAGACCCAGCCACCAGGTGCCGAGGTTCCACAGGATCGCCGCGATGAGCAGGGCGAAGATCATCGCGTAACCCGCCGATGAGCCGACTTGCAGGATCAGCTCGACCGGGAGCAAGGCAATGATGCCGAACGCCACCGCGCCGCTGGAAAACAGCACACCCAGGAAGTTGAACGTTCCCGACCAGACCACGGCGAAGTTCGGCGGCAGGGAATGGGTGTAGATGACGGTGGCGACGGCGTTGGCGGTGTCGTGGAAACCGTTGACGAACTCAAAGCCCAGCGCGATGACCAGCGCCACGCCGAGCAGAATGAAAGGCGTCCAGGTCAGCACGACGGTACCCAGATCGTCCATGTCCTGCTTGAGGCTGTAGCCGGTGTAAAACAGGCCCAATACCAGTACGACGCAGAAAATCACCATCGTCAGCACGCCAGGCTTGCGCCCGAATTGAGCACTCAGTCCGGGCCCCTGTTGCAGAGGGCGTTGAGCCAGTGAGGGGGTTGCCATGGGTCGCGATCCTGTTGAGGTGGGATGGTGACCATGATCATTACAAAATGTGACAGAGATGCGACACGGGTCACGTTTTGGCTGGATTTACTGGGGTTAGGGACCAGTGGGCGCGCCAATAATGCTGCCGTCAATAATCCCGACTCTTGCGAAACGCCCACCGTCCCGCAATAAACGTAAAGGTTGCCACCAGCGCGACCAGCACCCAGAACCCGTGGGGATCGCTGGCCAGGGGGATGCCGCCGACGTTCATGCCGAAGAAACCCGCGACGATGTTGATCGGCAGCGCCAGCACGGTCACGACGGTGAGGGTGAACAGCGTGCGGCTGCTTTGTTCGTTGAGGTTGGCGGCGATTTCTTCCTGCAGCAGTTTGATCCGTTCGCCCAGGGCGGTGAGGTCGCTGATCACCAGCGCCGACTCTTCGGTGGATTGCCGCAGTTCTTGCAGGTCGTCTTCCAGCAGCCATTGCGGCGGTCGGTGCAGCAGGCGCATCAGCGAGCCGGGCTCCAGCGCCAGCAGCCGCTGCAGGCGCACCAGCACCCGACGCATGGCGCCGAGCTCCGAGCGGTTGTTACTCAGGCGTTGGGAGAGGAGTTGGTCTTCGATCTTGTCGACGCTGAGGCTGGTCTTGCGCATGAACTGACTCAGCACGTCGCTCTGATCGCGCAGCAGGTGGGCGAGCAGTTCAAGGGGGGAGCGGAAGGTTTCGCCTTGTTTGACCGAGGAGCGCAGCCGGTCTACCGAGCGCAGCGGCTGATGGCGTGCGGAAATCATCAGGTTGCTGCGCACGCACACCCACAATGTGGCGATGTCGGTGGAGATGCGGTTGAAGTCGAAGACCACGTCGTTGACCACCGCGAGCAGGGCGGAGTCGACGTGTTCGATGCGCGTGGAGCGTGAGCCTTCGTGCAGCGCTTCGAGGAATTCGTCGGGCAGGTCGAGGTTGGTTTTCAGCCAGCGTTCGCAGCTGGCGTGTGCGAGATTCAGGTGCAGCCAGACGAACTCGTCGGGCTCGGTCGGGTGGCGCAGGCACTCCAGCGCAGACGTCGAATCCAGCTCACGGCCGGGTTCCTCGGGACGGAAGCGGAACCCGTACAGCAAGCCAAACAGATCCGAGTCCTGGTGATGGGCAATGCGTTGATTCATGAAGGCTCGCAGACGGGAAGTGCCCCGCAGGGCACGAGATCGAAAGCGGCATCATCGCAAGGGGTTTTGACAGTTTTGTGACGGTTTGTGTCCGGCAGCGATCTTGTTCAGACCATTGACAGCCGCGTCTTGCGCAGGGGCGCCGGCCATGAGGTATCAATCAGCAATTCATCCTCGATGGACAGCTCGATATCAACCGCCGCAGCGTTCAATTCCAGGTGATGGGGAGTGACGGCCTTGGGAATGGCGATCACGCCGTCCTGACGCAGTACCCACGCCAGGCTGATCTGCGCCGGGGTGGCGTCATGGCGCTCGGCGACTTCGAGGATGGCAGGGTTCATCAGCAAGTTGCCGGCCTGGCCGATCGGGCAGTACGCCATCAGCGGCATCCGGGCGGTTTGCATCCAGGGCAGCAGGTCGTATTCGATGCCGCGTTCTTCCGGGTTGTACAGCACCTGGTTGGTGGCGCACCCGCCGCCGAGGCCCAACGCGTCGAGCTCAAGCAGGTCTGACACGTCGAAATTGGACACGCCCCAGCGACCGATCTTGCCCGCTTCACGCAGACGCTCGAAGGCTTCAACGGTTTCTTCCAACGGGTACTGACCGGGCCAGTGCAGCAAATACAGATCGATATAGTCGGTGTTCATGCGTTTGAGGCTGCGCTCGCACGCCGCCGGAATGCCCGCGCGGCTGGCGTTGTGCGGGTAGACCTTGCTCACCAGCACGACCTCGTCGCGCCGCCCGGCGATGGCCTGGCCGACGACTTTCTCGGCGCCGCCTTCGCCGTACATCTCGGCGGTGTCGATCAGCGTCAGACCGAGGTCGATGCCCAGTTGCAGCGCCGAGACTTCCGCCTCGAACTGATGGCGGTCCTCACCCATGTGCCAGGTGCCCTGACCGATAACGGGGACGGTTTTGTCTGCCAGTTCAAGCGTGCGCATCGGGGGTGCCTCCGGGCGGATAGGACTGATTGATTAAGAGTCAGGCAGTACTGGCCGGCAGGGGTTCAATTTCAAGCGAGTTCGCAGTGCGTGAGCGTGACTGCGTATCTAATGTAGGACCGGCTTCAGCCGGGAAAAGGCCTGTGTGAACGACATCAGTTTTGCAGCGTGACAGATGACGCCTTCCCGGCTAAAGCCGGTCCCACAACGAACCCGGTCAGTCAGCGGGACTGCGCACCCATAGCGGGACCGGCTCTAGCCGGGAAGAGGCCTGCGTGAACGACATCAGTTTT
>LIDZ01004401.1_pt2 | contig 41253 bp, 41 predicted proteins | sample 644651 | NCBI WGS metagenome assembly LIDZ01 (sample SAMN03856242, study PRJNA289617) | food metagenome | isolation source: wine grapes on drying loft during traditional withering process | host: Vitis vinifera cv. Corvina | place: Italy: Gargagnago di S. Ambrogio di Valpolicella | collected 2014-01 | reverse complement strand
ATCGTTAAAAGTAAAATCTCTCCTGGATGCAAATGAAGTAAAATAGTCAATGCCTGCATTTGCTGTTTGGTTAAAAATAAGTAAGACATTTCATTAGGTAACACGTTTTTTATCTCCTTTATACAATGATTAGATTTATTTAAAGCTATTTTAGAATCATTATTGTTAGCATTCATCCAATAGATACCGCTATCATTTCGGATAGAGGCACACATAAAAAAACATCTTATTCTCTTTTAAAATACAACCACTAATTTTTTCTATAACAAGTGTTTCTAGATGTCCTATTCAAATAATAACAAAAAAAACTGAAATATTCTATAGCTTTATTTTTTATTAAAAAAATAAAGCGGGAAAAATTGGAGGATTTATCTTGTAGAACAAAAAAAGAGGAAACACCCTGCCGCAAATCAGGGATATTTCCTCTTATAATTTAGTAAATAAATGTTTTGTTCGCTGTAGTCACTGGCATATGGGGGACCGAACGAGCCAATCGGTCTGCTAGTTCAAGCATTTCTTTAGTTGTTGGTGCTGGAGTATCCCCTAAAGGATAATCCAAGCCCAATTTTCTGTAGGTGAGCATCCCATAACGATGATAAGGCAAGAGCTCCAGCGGCACAAAGCGGTCTAAATCAGCAATAAAACAAGCGCTCATCAGCAATTCCGTCATATCCATATTGATCCCAGGAATAACCGGAATCCGAATTCGCACTTCACAGCTGGGAAACTCAATCAAAAAGCGGCGAATGTTTTCCAAAATCTGCTCATTGCCTAAGCCCGTCCACTTCTTATGCAGCGCGCTGGTAAAGATCTTTATATCGACAAATAAGGTATCGACAAAAGGAGCCACTTTTTTTATTTCACTGTAGGGCACACAAAAGCTGGTTTCCAAAGCGGTATTGATCCCGATATACTTAGATTTTTGCAAGATTTCGCGGGTAAAATCAGCCTGGACCAAGGCCTCGCCGCCGCTGATGGTCACCCCGCCGCCTGAGTGAAAGTAAAAGATGGCATCTTTTTCAATTTCTTCCATCACTTCATCAGCGCTCATAATGCGGCCATAACCGTTCTCAATTTTTTTACTTTGGGATTCAGGAGTGGAGCACCATGCACAGCGCAGTGGACAACCTTTCAGATATACGACCGTACGCAATCCTATGCCGTCATACATGGAGCCCTCCTCAATTTTTAATACTGTTCCTTCCATGCTTCACCTGCTACCAGACCACTTTGCGGAGTTCGGTTGATGATTTCATTTTGAACATCCTCACTTAAATCCACAAAATAGGTGGTGTACCCCGCTACTCGAACCAATAATCCGCGGTGTTCTTCTGGCGCTTCTTGGGCGTGCAGCAACAGGTCGCGATCCACAACGTTAAAGTGGGCGTGGAAAATGCCTAGTGAACAAATTGATTTCAAAAGAGCCATCATCTGTGTAATTCCTTTTTCTGTCCGAATCAAATCCGGCGCAATTTTCATGTTTAACAAGGTCCCTTGCACAAAACGGTCATGAGGAATATTGGAAACCGAGCGCAAAATCGCGTTTGGTCCAAGGCGATCGGTCCCGCCGCTGGGGCTTACCCCATCAGCTAGCGGTGTGCCAGCTTTACGTCCAGAAGGCAAAGCGCCTACCGATAAACCAAACAAGGTATTGACTGTTACCGGCAAAATGCCTGGAGTCATTTTGCCGAATTTACTCTGGTAAGACTCGATTTCATCGGCAATAAAGGTAAACATTTCGCTGGCAATTTCATCCACCACGGGATTCGCATTGCCGTATTTAGGTACCCCATCACACAGCCGGCGAACCGATTCGTAGCCTTCAAAGTTATTATCAATCGCCGTCAGCATTTCATCCATGGTGACGCAGCGGCGGTCGTACACTAAGTCTTTTACCGCGGCTAGCGTATTGATCAAATCAGCTACCCCGACTGAGGTAATCCCATTGCCGCAGGTGTATTTCGCCCCGCCGCAGGAATAATCCAAGCCTTTTTCAATACATTCCTGATGGGTCAAGGACACGACTGGCACCGGACGCTGCATCGACAGTTCATCAACAACGTGACTGCCTTTGACACAGGCTTCAATTACATAGGTCATTTGCGCTTTAATCGCTTCTTCGAATTCATAATAGCTGCCAAAGCTGCGGGGATCTCCGGTTTCAATCGAAATCTGCTGGTTGCTCTTGCGATCTTTCCCGTTGGTTAAGGTAAGTTCACAGACACTTCCCAAGTTAATATCCGCTAACGAGGTGTACTGCTTCATTCGCCCTTCCAAGCTGGTTTCGACACAGCCGCAAGGACTCCAGTCGAAGGCTTCTTTCAACGGAACGCCTTTGTTCATCAGCATCCGCACACCCACTTCATCATTGTGGAAAGCTGGAAAGCCCGTTCCTAGTTTGATTAATTCCACCACCTTGCGCAAGAAACGATTGGAATTCTTGGCTAAGCTGTAGCGGACTGAAAGAGACGGCTGAGACAAGCGCACTTCCGCGGTTGCCTGCAAAATCAGGTAAGAAAGCTCATTTACTGCATCTCGACCTAAGCCGTCCACTCCGCCAACACAAACATTTTGCAAGGTTGGATAGCCGGCCACAAAGGTCGCGGTCGCTTCATCTTGAAACAGGCAAACCTCATTCATTTTCACCCATAGACAATCCAGCAGCTCCTGGGCGTCTTCATCAGTAATCCGGCCGGCACTAATGTCTTCTTTATAATAAGGATACAAATACTGATCCATGCGACCAGGATTGTAGCCCTCCGCGTTTTGTTCCATAAACAGCGACATGTGATAGAAGTACAAGGATTGCAGCGCTTCTTGGAAGGTACTGGCAGGATATTTCGGCACCCACTGACATATCTTGGCAATCGCAATCAGTTCTTGCTGGCGCTGGTAATCGGTTTCTAAGGCGGCCAATCGATTGGCTTCTTGGCCATAACGGTGGGCTAGCGTTTCCAAGCCTTCGATCGTAATAAGCAAGGCCTGCAAATAGCAATCCTGCTCATAAGCTCCTGGTTCAGTCAGGTTCAAGGATTGTTTGCGTTTGACGATTCGTTTTTTGATACCGACTAGGCCTTCATCAATAATTTGTTTGTAGCTGGCGGTCACTTCCCCTGATCCCCGCATCAAACGCTTGTCAATGAAGATCACTCCGTTGTCCCGCAGTGTCTCGGTATCTTTCGGGATCTGTTTTACCCAAGCATCGTAGGTGGAACGGCCTTCCCAGTAAGGTTGAATCTCTTCCAGAAAGACTTTCTTTTCTTCGGGACTAATATAGAAGGGATCATGGGCACGGGTGCTGATAGTATCTAATTCTTCGGCTAAAACTGACCAGCAAGTGTCGACACTGACGATGCCTCCCCGCAGTTTGCTGCCGGGATTGCCGACGATTAATTCTCCAGTATAAATCTCAATCGTCTTTTCTTCACATTGGGCTTTAAAGGCCTTAGCTTTGCGGATTGCTAATGGCTCACCCGCGGTTTCCTTAAACACTCTAGTTAATATACGGGCATTTTCCAAATCCACTTCTGGTTTGGTCCTTCTGAGTCTTTGCTTGAGACCTTCAATTCTCCGCAAATAATTCTTCAAGACAGTCCCCTCCGTTCATATGCTGTTCTTTATTACTCCATTTTACCCTCATTGATTAAAAAAAACAAAGGTTACTATTAAAATGTGCTGTTTTTTAATATTCAGTTCTCTGATAAACCGCTAATTTCCGCTATAAAAACCCGCTAACTCATACCTTCCAGCGGGTTTGAACAAATTATTCTTTTATTTATAAAATATATTTTATAACTTATTCCTGCTATTTACTTTACAAACCATATTTTGTTCATTCGTAAAAGATCATTTGACTAAATCTTCCTCTCATTATTTTAATTTATATGAGCCAGCATTATATTTTGAGCAATGTGAACTTTTCAAACAAAAAAATCTTCCGTTTCAGGGTTCAAATTGTCCTGAAACGGAAGATTCGCTAGTAAATTACATGCCGTTACGTTTGATTTTCTTATCCCAGTTTTTAGTATAGATGTGCTCCTCATTTTCTGAGACATCCATTTGACCGGTGATATAGAAGTATTCCTTGTCGGAGGTTTGCGTAGTCGTGATGTCGGCGTTGGTCCACCAGCCCTCGCGACCAATCCGCATATTTTGGGTAATCGTGTAATGAGCAGACAACGGATCTTGATTAGACAAGGTCAGCTCCCGTTTCAAATTGTGTTCTACTGTGACATCTATCTCATCGAAGCGGTAAATACCCTCGCCGAACACACCGCCAATCCCGTTAGTCATGCAAGTCCAGGTATCGTTGACTAGATCGTAAGTGATTTCCCGTTCGACTTTTCCTTCAGACAAAATAGTTGTTGGTGTCAGCGGTGCTGATTGTGCTTCAGGATCAGGTCCCACTGTGTCTTCGCCGTGGAAAATAGGCAAGGTAAAGCTGGCTTCCTTCAGATTCAAGGTTAAGCTATTGTCCTCCGGCATGGTCCAAAACATCGGCCAAGCTGAATTTGCCAAAGATAGGCGAATGCGGTGGCCGGCTTTGAAGCGATGGCCGCAGCAATCCAATCCAACAAATGCCTGCACCTCTTCACCTGGCGTCAAATGCACCACTTTGTCATGACCTTCTAAATGGGTCAGGTTCATTACGCCATAAGAAACGCGGGTTGATGCTCCATCTGGAGCCACATCACAAACAGACGCATAAATCATAGCATTAGGTTTGTCGCTGGAAAGCTTGATTTCTACTTTTGGATAACCAAAAATTTCCACTTCTTCTTCTAAAATTTCCGAATCAAAGGTCATGGACAAGCCGTTGTCTAAGCGTTGATCGCCAGGAGATTCTCCCGGTACACCCGCCCCCATCCATTCGTTGGCTAATAACGTATGATTTAACGGTGTATGCAGTACCGCTTTTTCTTCCTTGTCTCCACGCTCGTGTACCAAACGGCCATAGGTTAAGCCATAGGATTTTGGCGTAACTTCTTTCGACGGCCAATTTTCCAAGCCTACCCAACGGCCTTCGCTGACTGGCATATTGGTTGATGGCGGCATGCTGTCTTCGATCCAGGCTTGAATCATTGGGCCGTCCATGGTGTCCGTTTCTTTACCCTTCAGCCAGTGATCCCACCACTTCACGCCTTCGCCTAAGAAGTTAATCGCTGGTTCCGGCACACCATCATGAGAATACACATGGGCCCAAGGACCAAGAATGCCTTTTTTTGGTACATTTAAGCCTTCCAGCAAACTCAAAACCGTGTTGGTATAAGAATCGGCATAACCATCCATACAAAAAACCGGTACTTGGATGTCATCATAGTTTTCACAAACTGATCCATGGCGCCAATACTCGTCTCGCGTTTGGTGTTCTAACCAATTGGCCATCCATAGCGGCATATTTTTCAGCCGTTCCAGCCACATTTCCCGCCAGCGGTCGCCTACGACATTGGGATCGATTGCGCGAGACTGGTAACCCAGCATGATTGCGCCCCACCAGAAGTTGTCGTTTAAGACCAAGCCGCCTTTATAATGGATATCGTTGTTATAGCGATCATCCGTGTAACCTACTACCATTACTGCCTTCAGTGCTGGCGGACGGCGGGCAGCGATTTGCAATGAGTTGAAGCCGCCCCACGATTTACCCATCATGCCGACGTTGCCATCACACCACGGCTGGTTGCTGATCCAATCGATGATTTCCATGGCGTCATCTTGTTCCTGCTTCAGATACTCATCTTCCAGCAGGCCATCCGATTCGCCAGTTCCCCGCATGTCTACCCGCACTACATTGTAGCCGTGACCGGAGAAAAAGCCGTGCATCGGATTGTCCCGTCCTCGGGTGCCGTCGGTTTTGCGATACGGTAAGTATTCTAAAATAGTTGGAAGTGGTTCTTCGGATTCCGGCAGCCACATCCGGCAAGACAAGCGGGTGCCGTCAGCTAATGTAAACCACTCATTTTCGATTACCTTTACCTGATAAGGAAACTCTGTTACGATTTTTTTCACCATTGGTTCCTCCTTTTATTGTGGTGCTGCTTTTTGCTTGTGTTCTTCTTTATAGCGTTTGCCATAGGTCCGGCCCCAGATAATGCACAAGATAGCACCGATAACGGCCATGGCAATCATTATACTAAAGTAAATAAAGTAACCAGTATTGCCTTCAAAGCGATCAAGAATATTCCCCGCCAAAAGCGGCGCAATCACTTCCGGTAAATAGCCTAATGTGCTGGCTAAACCGATCGCTACCCCTGAAAGCCGTAAAGGAATGCCGCCTTCTGACATGAAGGAGAAGAAAATGCCGTAGTTGGAAAACATTGCCAAATAGACGATACTGGCTGCGACAATCAATAAGACCACCTGCAGCTGTCCGCTCATTCCGGCAATCGACATCATCAGACCTGTTCCCAGACCCATGGCAATAAAGCCACCCATCATAACGGTAGATTTGCTGATCTTGTCTGCCAAAAAACCGCCGGCTGGAGCCGCCACTAACCGGCAATACTGGGCCAACACCGTCACGATTGCCGCGAATACCGCCGAGGTTCCGATAATATTGGAGGCATACGGTGTAAAATAATAAATCGACATATTAAACATGTAGCTGGTGAACATCATGCCGATAATCAGCCAGATTGCCGGCATTTTCAGCACATCCAAGACATCCTTGAATTTAAATTTTTCTGTGGTGGAACCTTCTTCGACTCGGTTCGGTTCTTTGACTAAGAATAAGAACGCCAAGCCGCAGATAATTGGAATCACTGAATAGAAAATGATGATCCAACGCAACCCTGCTGCTTCGGTTAAACCTTTTTGGAAAAAGCCGAAAATCGCGGTGGCAATCGCCATATGAATCACGTTGGTAATTCCGCGGGTTCCTTCAAAAATACCATAAGCCCGACTTTGCTCATCGTCTGTTGCCTGCATCCGCACAATTTTTAAAAGAGCCGGCCAAAAAGTTAATAGCGAAGTCACTCCCCATAGTGCATAAATTAAAAATAGTGCAATAAAGCTAGTAAAAAAGAGGTGCAAAAAGCCGCCAAATCCGGTGGCAATCAATGAAAAGACCAGCAATTTCTTAGCCGCAAAGCGGTCAGCCAAAATCCCGCCGATCAAATAAGATACCAGTCCCATGAATCCGTAGGCACTCCCTAACGAGCCCATCTGGGTATTGGTCAAGCCATACGTAGCAATGTACGCATCATAATAATACAAACGAAAATAGGCCAAGCCATAAATAATCGACCCGGCAATTGCCAACAAAATAACGGTGAAAAAATTCTTGCGTAATCCCTGTTTTATCTCTGTAGCATCCATCTTAAAATCCCCCTAAAATTAAAAAAATGAAAAATTGCTCCTGTCTATCATCACACCTCCATTTTTTGATCAACACTTCACATAACCGTTCAAATAATACGCTGAAAAACACTACCAAAATAAAAAATGTTATGAAGTTCTAATGAAATTTTACCATGAACATTTTTAGATGACAATCTGTTTCGCAGCGCTTTCAAACAAAAAAGAACCCAAATGCTGGATCACGTTTAGGTTGCTCGCGGTACGACTGCCTGCAGCTTCAAGCGTTCCTCCACATCGGCAAAAGGTTGCGAAGTATCGACACTTTGACGCATACGGCTGCGGTATTCAGTCGGGGTTTCGCCAGTGCTTTTTTTGAAGGTCCGGCTGAAAACCACTAGACTGTTGAAGCCCACTTGATCGGCAATTTCCTCCACCGATTCCTGGGTATAGGCCAGCATGAAGGCCGCTCGGTTGGTGCGCACCCCGTTCAAGTATTCCTTGATGCCCATATCCATTTGCTTGCTGAAGACGCGAGACAAATGGCTGCGGTTGACTGACAGCTGATGAGCAATCACTTCCACCGTAATTTTTTCAGCGTAGTGCTGCTGGATGTAATCCACCGTCGCTAAGGCCAGCGGCGAGGACAACTCTTCTGAAGCAGTGTTCACTTTACCGCCGTCTTCTAATAACGTCGCCAGAAAACGGTAGGCTTGCTGGTTGAGATGCAGCTCGTTTAGCAAGTTGTCCTGACTATACGCGAGGCACTCTTTGATAATTTTGATATACTGCTGGGTATTAGAAGAAATCATCGCAAACCCATCTTCTTGAAAAGCCGAATGACTAATCACTTCCTCGGCGGTTTTCCCGCTGAAGGCCAGCCAGCCATACATCCACGGCTCCTCGGCGTCCGCCCGATAAAACGTAGTAAACCCCGGCCGAATTAAAAACAGGTCGCCTTTTTTCAGCTGGTACTTCTGGTCTTTTACATGATAGGTCCCCTTGCCCTCCAGCACCACATGCAGCACGAAGCATTCACGAATCGCCGGACCGAAGGAATGATACGGCAACGTGCGGGAAAGCCCGCAAAACTGAAACTGTAAATCGCCAGAAAGATGCTGCTGTCCTTTTTTTACAAACAAGGCCTGCTCCATATTTGCCCACTCCCTTTTCTACTAGTATAATAAGATGCAACAAAAAGTTAAATAGTTATCACAGAAGAAAGTAAAAAAGGAAGCGTTTTTTTGCTAAGATATGGTATATAGAAGCAATTCCATTGGATTAAAACGCGAATTGATGAATATATGAAAGGATGTTACCAGTGAAAATTAGTCAAAAAGATTTTGGTAAAGGATTCCAACTCATTACTTTGGAGAACGAGAACGGCCTACGCTTGTCGGTATCTGATTTAGGAGCACGGATTGTTAGCCTGACCGCTCCCGTGGACGGCGCGATGCGAGAATTGGTGCTGGGCTTTGATTCTGCAGAAGAATATTTAACAAAAGATCCTTATATCGGCGCAACTGTCGGACGCACAGCCGGACGAATCGAGAATGGTCGCTTTGAATTGAATAGCCAACCTTATCAAGTTGCCATAGATAAAGCGACAGGCCACTCACTGCATGGCGGGCAACCAGGTTTTGAAACGAAAAAATGGGACTACATTGTTATAGAAGGAAAAAATGAAGCGTCTGTTGTTTTCACGATGACCAGTCCTGACGGTGAGCATGGCTTTCCGGGAAATCTGGACGTGGAGGTTCGTCACACTTTGACCGCTGACAACATTTGGCGTATCACTACCCGTGGCCTCAGCGATCAGGATACGTTGTTTAATCCGACGAATCATGTGTATTTCAATCTGACAGGTGATTGCACTCAACCGATTGATCAGCACAAGTTGTGGCTGAACAGCTCCCAGTTTGCGGAACTGCGCCGTGATACGATTCCTACCGGTGAAAAATTGGCAGTTGCTGGTACAGCCTTTGACTTTACGACAGAAAAAGCTTTAAGTGAGTTGTTTGCCAGCAACTTTGATCAAAAGAATTTAGTTGGTGGCATGGATCATCCCTTCTTCTTAGATGAAATCGGATTAGCTGCCACCGCTGCAATTTTTACCAGCCCGGATGAAAAAGTCCGAGTGGTAACTAAAACCGATGCTAGAAGTGTGGTTCTGTTCACGGCTAATTTTGGTGAGGACACTCCAAAAATGCACGGCCAGAAAATGGCCAATCATGGCGGGCTCACCTTTGAGACTCAAACCGCACCCGGCGCGGAACAATTTCCAGCCTTTGGTTCGATCCAAATCGAAGCCATGAAACCGATGACCACCACGACTGAATTTATAATAGAAGGAAAAGAGGATTCACAATGAAAATCAATCGAGAATTAACTACTAAATTTGCGGAAGTTTTCGGACCTAGAGACACCACCAACTACTTCTCACCTGGCCGGATTAACCTGATCGGCGAGCACACCGACTACAACGGCGGCCACGTTTTCCCAGCTTCCATCACTTACGGGACCTATGGTATCGCTAGTCCACGAGAGGATCAGAAGGTTTTAGTTTACTCCACCAATTTTGACGAACTGGGAGTTATCAGTTTTTCATTGGAAGATCTATCCTTCGATAAAAATGCCGATTGGGCTAACTATGTCAAAGGCATGATTTTAAAAATGCAGGAAGCTGGATTTACGATTGATCATGGATTCGAACTATTAGTCGATGGCACGATTCCTAATGGTGCTGGTCTTTCCAGCAGTGCTTCGTTGGAATTGTTAGTTGGCGTAGTCCTAGAAGACCTGTTCCAGTTAGACGTCGATCGTTTGACACTAGTGAAGCTGGGACAAAAAGTCGAAAATGAATTCATCGGGGTCAACTCCGGCATTATGGATCAATTTGCCATCGGCTTTGGGGAAATCGACAAAGCCATTCTTTTAGACACCAACACTTTGGAATACGAAATGGTGCCGGTGAAGCTGGACGGCTATGCGATCGTCATCATGAATACCAAAAAGCGTCGAGAATTAGCGGACTCTAAATACAACGAACGACGCAGCGAATGTGAAGAAGCCTTGTCTCGCCTGCAAAAAGAATTGGACATTGATTCTTTAGGTGATTTAGATGAAGCCACCTTTGAAGCCAATCAACACTTTTTAGGCGATGATATTTTAATTAAACGGGCGCGCCATGCGGTGACTGAAAATCAGCGGACCTTAATTGCCAAACAGGAATTGGTTCAAGGAAATCTGGAAGCCTTTGGCAAACTATTGAACGCGTCTCACGCCTCATTGCGTGACGACTACGAGGTAACTGGTCTAGAGCTGGATACTTTAGTGGCGGCGGCTCAAAAGCAAACCGGAGTCTTAGGAGCCCGCATGACCGGAGCCGGCTTTGGCGGCTGCGCAATTGCCTTGGTGGAAGAATCAGCTATTCCAAACTTCAAAAACAATGTTTACGATGAATATTTAAACACCGTTGATTACGCACCTGAGTTCTACGTGGCTCATATCGGCAGTGGAACAACCAAAATTGATTAGTCTTTCTGATCGTCGGCCTAGGCCGGCGATTTTTTTCTTCTATTATATATGCAAGGTGGATTTTTTCTTAAGAGGCAAAAATTGAAACGGATTCTAGCACTATTTTGCTTAAAAGCGAACATTCCTGCATAAAAACCAATCTTTTTTAAACTTTCTATCACCACTTCCGACATTTTATGATAAAATGGCAAGAAATAGGAGGGGTTGGATGAACGATTTTTTACTAGATATTAATTCAATAATTTGGGGGGCACCGATGATTCTCTTGATTTTGGGAATCGGGATTGTGTTGACGGTCGGTTGTCGCGGCATCCAAATTCGCCGTTTGCCATTGGCTTTGAAGTACATGGTGAAAAATGAAGAAGGCGGAAAAGGCGATGTAACTAGCTTCCAAGCATTATGTACGGCCCTTTCAGCAACTATCGGGACAGGGAATATTGTTGGGGTTGCAACAGCTATTGTAGCCGGCGGACCAGGAGCATTGTTCTGGTTGGAGCTTGCTGGACTACTAGGTATGGCAACAAAATACGCGGAAGGCTTGCTGGCGGTAAAATACCGTACCTTCGATGATAACGGCAATGCGTTAGGCGGACCCTTTTACTACATTGAAAATGGGTTAGGAAAAAATTGGCGCTGGCTGGCGAAAATGTTTGCCTTCTTTGGCGCAATTGCTGGGTTGATCGGGATTGGTACACTTACCCAAATCAACGGGATCACTTCAGCAGCTGAAACTTTCTTCGATCCAAACAGATTGAACACAGTTACACTGTTTGGAAATGAGTATACGCTAGCAACCATGATCACTGGTGCTGTCGTTACTATTTTAGTGGCAATCGTATTAATCGGCGGTGTGCAACGGATCGCCCGCGTTTCTGAAATTATTGTTCCAATCATGATTGTCATTTATGTTGGTCTATGCTTGTTCATGATCATCTTGAACATCGGCCGTTTACCTGGTGTCATTGTAGAAATCGTACAAAGTGCCTTTGGTTTACGCGCCGTTTCCGGTGGGGCATTAGGTGCCATGATGATCGCCATGCAAAAAGGGATCGCTCGTGGGATCTTCTCAAATGAATCTGGTTTAGGTAGCGCACCGATTGCCGCTGCTGCTGCTCAATCAAAAGAACCAGTTCGTCAAGGATTAGTTTCCATGACCGGTACATTTATCGACACCATCATTGTTTGTAACATGACTGGGATGGCGATTATTTTAACTGGTGCTTGGCAAACAGGCTTGGAAGGCTCAGCCGTAACTATTTATGCCTTCACTGAAGCCCTGCCACTGTCACAAACAGTCGCTTCCTTGTTACTGATGCTTTGTCTGGCATTCTTCGCCTTCACTACCATTTTAGGCTGGAATTACTATTCAGAGCGCTGCTTAAGCTACTTGACCAACGGCAATACGAAATTCTCTTCAGCTTTTCGTATTTTGTACATTGCCGCTGTCTTCATCGGCCCTTACTTAACAGTAACGGCTGTTTGGACCATTGCCGATATTTTCAACGGTTTGATGGCCTTCCCGAATATCGTGGCCTTAATTCTATTAAGTCCAGTGGTCTTCAAAGAAACAAAATCTTACTTCTCACGTTTGGCTAAAGCCGAAGCGGCCGGAGTAGAATTGTCTTCCCTGCCGGTTACTGGAGTGGAAGAAGAATAAATTTACAAGATGGAGGGTATCAATCTCTGGATTGATGCCCTTCTTTCTACATAAAAAATGTTGGGAGGTGGCTTTAAATGAAGAAAAACAGTGGGTTGTTGTATGCCTTCGGTGCCTACACCTTGTGGGGCTTTATTCCCCTTTATTGGAAGCTGATGCCTAATGTAGGTGCAGTAGATATTTTGTTTTACCGGATTATTTGGTCGCTGGTATTCATGGTGATTTTTTTGCTGGTGTCGCGAAAAGTCCCAGTCTTTGTGAAGGAAACGAAACAGTTGCTGAAAAATCCACGGGATACTCTGGCAATTATAGCAGCGGCGATTTTTATATCCATCAACTGGGGAGTGTTTATTTATACTGTCAATTCCGGTCATGTCCAGCAAGGCAGCCTTGGCTATTATATTAATCCTTTATTTAATGTTTTGGCGGCGGCGATTTATTTGAAGGAACCCTTGACTCGTACGGCAAAAATCGCTACTTTGTGTGCCTTCGCTGGGGTGGTTTTGCTAACGGTTCAAACCGGCGTCTTTCCTTGGGCCTCGATTATTTTGGCGGGTTCTTTTTGTATGTACGGTTTGACTAAAAAGCGCCTGCAGTTGAGTGCGGTGACTGGGATTACATTGGAAACACTAATTATCGCGCCATTTGGCTTGATCTATTTGTTTTTCTTTTCAGAGGCTGGCTTCATGGGCTACGATACTATCACAAACTTGTTGGCTATGGGAGCTGGTATCGTTACAGCGATTCCTCTGCTGCTTTTCGCCAATGCTGCTAAGCGCTTGTCCTATGTCACTCTGGGCTTTGTACAATATGTGAATCCGACGATCATGCTGTTTCTGGCGATCTTTTTATTCCACGAACCTTATGGGTTGTCACAATTTGCGGCTTTTTCATTTATTTGGTTAGGGATTTTGATTTTTATTATTGGCAATTTGATCCAAGTCAAACATGCAATGAGGCCGCCAGTGAAACCAAAAAGCGATTGATTCAAAGAAGCCGTTTATTCAAGCACAAGCACTTGGATAAACGACTTTTTTCAACTATTTGGGCCAACTAGAACGCAATTCTTCGCTGGAAGTTTAGCATGGTAAAATTAAATCATATCACAAGGATTTTCGCTTATAAGTTCTTTTTCCAGCGCAGCTTTTAACGAGCGATTCAGCTGACTAAGATTGGTGAAAATAACTGTTGGTCTTAAATACTCTGCCCAGTCACCGATGACCTTTTCAATTACTTCAGGCGTTAATTCCTCTAACTTCATATCGCCAAAAGCTGGCAGCAGATACCTATCCAGCGTTCGCTGGTAGATTGCCATGGAAGATGGCTTCAATTTCAGACGAAGCCCCATCATCCAATACTCCACCCAATCAGTGTAGGTCGTTAGTTCTTCCGCTAAATAAATTCCTTCGTCAAATTGGTTCATTACTTCTTTACTCATTTAATCATCTTCCTTTTCGTTTTGTCTAATGAACGGACAAATATTTGCCGGTTCATTACAATATACGCAAAAGAAGACTTTTTGTTCCGCAAAACGAAATTTTTTTAAAAAAAAGAGCCTGCATTCGCTGCAAGCTCTTCTTGGATTTCTATTCCTTTACTAATCCTTCTGTATCGAACCATTCCGCTGGAGCGGTTGGCGAAGGATTGCTCAAGAGATACAGCGTGTGATCTGCATCCGGCGTATTTAGGTTACTGATACCGACGCCGTACAGCTGCTGGTCCTTCAAATAGAGTTTGATTACATTAGAGGACCCATCCTCGTATTGAATAAAGCGTAGCTCTTCCTCATTCGGCAGTCGTTCATTTCCGCCATTGGTTCGCTGAAAATTTTTCAAATTCAAATAGCTCATCAACGCCATCCGTTTCCAGCGGCTGTTGCTCAGCTCTTCTTTGCCAGTAACCACCACTTCATTCCCGGAAACTGAAATCGCTTGGTACTCGCCATCTTTGATAATATCTTTCCGGTCGATGTCCTCACTAAGTTTTCTGGCAACTGACTCTGGCACATACGTAATGTGAACGGCTGCATTTTGATCCTGATCATAGGCGTATTTCCCGCGAATATTATCTTCGTTGGCAATAAATTGATTGTATTGATTGACCGTGAATTCTTCGTAGTCAAAACTCAAGGATTGATCTTTTGCGGTCCAAGCCAACAAGCTGTCTGGATACTCTTTGGCCAGCTGATTTAATTCATTATTGTCAGCCACTTGCTCCTCTGAATAGGAAGTTTCTTCAGTGGGCTCCTCGGGACTTTGCGAACAGGCACTGAATAGTAACATACTAACGAATAACATACCCCAACGTAATTTTTTCATTTTGTTTGCTCCAAGCTCAACTTATTTTCTTTATTTTAGCAATTATCCTTTGATTTGGATAGAGCAATTTTTATTCTTCAGCTGCTTCCGAAGAGCGAGCCTTCAACTCTTCTTCATCCAAAATGAAAAAGCCATGATCTTCTCGTTCCAACACACCCTCTTCACATAAAGCCCGCAATAAACGATGCATATGACGATAGCTGATGCCGATGGTCGCCGCCACATCGGTCAAGTTATCCTGGAAGAAATTCTTGTAGGCTCCTTGCAATATATAGGAACATAACCGTTGTTCGCCGGTATATAGTGCCGTCGAAACATAGTTTTGCGAACTCAGCAATAATTTTTCCGACAAGCCTCGCGCTAAATGGGTAACAAAAGTCAAATTTTGCAGCAATCGATTGCGCTGCTGCTGATAGGGGATCACCAAACATTCCACGTCTGACAATGCCACCACTGAAGCCGTTCCAACATCACTGGTACTGGCCAGCTCCATGTCACCGATCAATCCGTCAGAAAGATAATAGGTCAGCACCAAATCCTTGCCGTTTGAAGCTGTCGTACAAACCTTGGCTTTACCAGAAACCACAATAATCAGATGGCTATAGGGTTCGCCTTCTTCATGAATTGTATCCCCTGCCTTATACCAATGAACAAAACAGTTGTTTTCTTGATCCGATAATCCATAGCGCTGCAGTAATTTGCGATGGGTATCGGTTAATTGATAGTTTTCCATACTTTTTTCCTCCGCTTTTTACTAAAGTATGACATATGTCCTATTCGAATTGCAAACAATCACTTACAATAGGTTCATGGAGGTGTTCAATATGATTTTTTTACTAGGACTTTTGTTGCTAGTCGCCTTGATTTCCTGGAAATACCACAACGTAAACTTGCAAAAGAAAAAAGTTTATTTCCAACAGATTGATGCTTATGAACATAAAAGAAAAGAAGACATTTTACGCAGAGCGAAAATGTCAGTCGCAACTGGCAATGCACATGCACAACACTTGGATGACAGCTATTCTTATTCTTCATTTAAGAAGACAGCTTAATTGATGGTCAGGGAACGGTCGACAAGTAAAGCAAACCCTTAGCATTCCTCCTTTTTCTCGTTATAATGAGATAGAGGAGGTTTTTTGTGATGAAAATTGGCTTTTTTGGTGCTGGTCATATGGGCAGCGCGATGATTCAAGGATTTATTAATTCAGGCGAAGTTAGTCCCACTGATATTTTAGTTAAGGGTGGTCGCAGTCAGACTGCGGCGAATCGGCAAAAGGAAATGGGCTTTACGTTAATCGATGACCTGGATGATATGGCGGAGGCAGAGTTCCTGATTGTCGCGGTGAATCCTAGTGCGGTACTGCCGATTCTTAAGGCTTTGCCAGCCAGTGTTACCGACAAGAAAATCCCGTTAGTTTCCGTAGCAGCTGGCGTTAACCTGCCGGAAATGGCGAAAGTTTTAGGAGACGAGTATCCACTGGCACATTGTATTCCCAATACACCAGTTCAGGTAAATGAAGGATTGCTGGGTATTTCTTATGGTGAACAGTTGAGTTCAGCTGACAAGGATACCATTGATCAGGCGTTGAAGCTTTTAGGCAGCTTGGTGGAAATTGATGAGCCGTTACTTGGAATTGTCGGATCGGTTGCTGGCTGCGGACCAGCTTTTGTGGATTTGTTTATCGAAGCTTTATCGGACGCTGGCGTCCTGTATGGACTGAATCGCGAGCTGTCTTATCAGATCGCCGAACAAATGATTAAAGGCGCAGCCGAATTGGCTCTGCAATCGAAGAAACATCCTGGTGAGCTAAAGGATGGCGTCGCTACCCCTGGCGGAACGACGATTAAGGGTGTCGTGGCTTTAGAGAAGCACGGATTTCGCAATGCGGTGATTGAAGGCGTTAAAGGGACGATGGAGTAAAAATAGTTTGAATTAATTGACGTCATTGGTTGGATGCAGGATCACCACCAATGACGTCAATTTCTTTATATGATTGGAAGGCGCTTCATCCACAAGGAACGTACGTTCGTTTTTCTGTTTACTTAAGGCCTTAGATACCTTATAATAAAACATGTAAAGGTAGAAGATTATTTACAAAACCACCGAAAATTAGTTTAAATGGAAAGAAGTCGTTTCTCTAGAAGCAAGTTGGTAAATGTTCTTGCAAAAATACCTTTACTTAGTTATTTTAATTGCTAAATCACGCAATTTGCGTATAATTGGAGGTAAGAAGGTGCCTATTTCCATTTCTTCTAAATTATTGGATCCATACAATAGCTTTGAATTTTTAGGGTTTCCAAATCACACTTTTTCTGATCCGATGCCCAATTTTTCAAACTTTCTTTTGGATTCAGAAAGTGTCGAATTACTAAACGATTTCAAAATTAATACTATAGACAGTATCTTAGCCAAGCTAGATATGATCGATTCAGATATCTTTCTAGATTTTAACAGCATTCACTCACAAAAAGTGGAGTATCATGGTGAAATTTCTTACGTAAGAAGAGCGAATTTAGTAATAAGACTTTCAGGTAAAAGAATTCTTTTGAGGAACATCCAATTCATTAAGCATATGACTCGAAAAGGAACAAAGTCTTCATTATTCGAATTCAGAGTTGACTTTACCAAGGAAAAGATTCCTAGCTATATTCCTGAGTTTAAAGAACTATCCACTTTTCTTCAGCAACATGATCTAATTTATAGAGGGCTCTTCCTAATTGGAAATGAGTCTGTTCCGGTTGCCGGAATCGAAGTCGGGATCACAGAGACTGTAAATAAATATTTTATATCTTTTTTTGACAAAGGGAATAAAAAGAATGCGAAAAGATATACAGAAGCATTCCAATTAGTCGATAACTATCGAGATTTACTAATTCAAGCGGCCAGGATAGAAAAAGGAGATGCTTTAAATGTCCATTAACCCTAAAACCCTATCACCTGAATTCTGGAAAAGCGTATCCTACGAAATTAAGGTTGATGAATTGCTTAACCTATCAAACAACATGAATTGGAGCTTCGAAGAGCTTGCTGACAATATAGGTGTGTCTTCTGAGGTACTCGAAAAAATTGTCTTGCTGGAACAGGTTGACGATGAGCTAGTTACTGCTTCATTACTGAAGTTATTTCCGCTTCTAGATTTACGACTTAAAGAACACCGACGTAATATAGAAAGACAAAAAGAAGCAGCCAGGAAAGAAGCAACTCGAAAATATGCGTTCCAATTAAAACAGGTGAAGAAAAAAGCACGTGAACAGCACATTAATTTGAGTGAAATAATGGGAGTAAACGAGCGGACTTTTGAAAATTGGACACAAGGGAAGTCTAAACCTTCTGGACTCGATAAAAAAGCACTGGAAATGCTGATGCTTAACTTCGATGAAGGGATTGAAATGCTAATCAAAATTGATGAAGCTCAGTCTCATGGAAGCAACAAAATCAACGACAATGACACCGTTAACGCCTAAACCTTAATATCGTATAGCTTTTCTAAAAATTCTTTTTCAGCGCTAAGTTTTCTTGGCGCTTTTTTCTATTCCCCCACTAACTTGCTTTACATACTACCTGCACTGAGGTATCATTACCTTTTAAAGCAAGCTAGTGAACGAGGTGAAGAAATGCCTAACAAAATAGATTCGCAAATGCTGAAAGGTGTGCTGACGGGCAGTATCTTACTTTTACTTTCGGAAGAAGAGCTTTATGGTTACCGGTTAAATGAACGACTAGCAAGCTTTGGCTTTGGTGACATTTCTAAAGGAACCATCTACCCTCTGCTGCTATCGTTGGAAAAGAAAAAGTTTATCGAAGGACATATGCGAGCTTCTGAGAATGGACCGAAAAGAAAATATTACTCAATTACGCCAGAAGGAAAAGCGGAAAAAGAGAGCTTTTTGCAGCAATGGTCTGATTTGAAAAATAATATGGAACGAATTATTGAAGGGGTTGAGGGGAATGGAAAAAACTAACTGGGAAGAACTAAACGCCGAGCTGCAAAAGGAATTGACAGTTGGCAATGAGCAATTTTATGGGAATCTCCTGATTTATGTTCGCGCTAAAACCATGATACGGGATCATGAGAAAGCGGAAGAACTTTTGCTGGAAATATTGCAGGATATTTTAGAGGCGCAGGAACAGGGTATTTCGGCTGAAGAATATTTTGGTAAAAATCCGAAGCAGATTGCTGATGAGATGATTGTCAACTTACCGATTAATGTTTGGGATGCCGTTAAGCTGGGATTAGTTGCCCTTACTAGTTATCTAGTGGTTACCTTTTTTCCAACGATGTTTTTTCCTGACAAAGCAATTGATTTAGGAAAATTGCTCTTCGGCGGATTGGTCGCAACCTTTTTTGCTATTTTGGCTATGAAATTGCTGGGCTATAGTACCTATCGCTACCAGACAAAAATTTGGCGAATTGCTCCTTATCTTTTTGTTGCTGCAAGCTTGTTTAGTTTCATTGCCCTGCTGAATTTCATTTCAACCCCACTGACTATTTCAATTAGTCCAACAGTTGGAATTTTACTGATTTTGCTAATGTCTGCGATTGTCGCTGGCTTATTTTATAAGGAAAAGGACAAAGACCTTTGGCTTCCATTTATTCCTCCGCTAACCTGTAATGCAATTGGTGGTATTATTTTTCGGCTTGATGCTTTTTCTGGCATTTTTAAGTCGGAACGCGGTGCAATGATTATTGCAGGCTGCCTGATGGCTGCGGTGGTTGTTCAGTATGTGATTATGTTTGTTGTGTATAGAAAACAAAAGAATCAATCACTAAAATCATAAAAAATAGCATGTGGGCACCGGTATTCTGGTGTCCACATGCTATTTATGCTATTCCCCTAACGAAATCACACGATCAACAAAATCTTCGTAGAAAGTATTTTCGTGGGAAACCACTACAACTGTGCCGGGGAATTGTTCCAAGGCTTTTTGCAGGTTTTCTTTTGTTACTTTATCGATATGGTTCGTCGGCTCATCTAGAATCAAGAAGTTGCTCTTGATCATGGTCATTTCCGCAATTTTCACTTTGGTTTGTTCGCCACCGCTGAGAGTCTTCAAGCTTTGTTGCGCGAGTTCACTGCTCAAGCCAGCACGAGACAATTGGCGACGCAATTCTTTGTTGTTGGCTTTCGGATAACGGTTGCTTAAGTATTGGAAAGGTGTTTCCAATGGATTTTCCCAAGCCAATTCCTGTGAAAAGTAATTGATCTTCGTATGATTCGGAAAATGGAAGCTTCCGCCTAATGCCGGGATTTCACCGATCAACGTTTTGATTAAAGTTGATTTCCCGATTCCGTTAAAGCCTCGCAAAGCGACTTTTTCGCCGTAACGAACGGTCAGCTTCAAAGGCGCCAACAATGGTTTGTCATAACCCACCAAAAGATCATCAGTTTCCAGTGCCAAAGTTGTCACCAATGGAACTGGATCAAACACGATGTTCGGCGTTGGTGAATCAGACGGCGGTGTTAGACGCTCGATTTTCGCTAATTGTTTTTCCCGACTTTTCGCCATGGTTGAACGAGAGCCGGCTTTGTATTTACGAATGTATTCTTCGGTTTTCTTAATATGAGACTTTTGGGCTTCGTATTGGCGCATATAAGTTTCCGCCCGCAATTCCTTTTGCTTAGTGGCTTTTTCTAAATTCCCAGTGTACTTGGTCAATTGGCCGAACTCGATATCCATAATATGAGTGGTTACTTCATTTAAGAAGGCATGATCGTGGGAAACGACTAAGAAGGTTCCCGGAAATTCCTTCAAGAATTGTGTCAGCCACTGCACATGATCGTCATCCAAATGGTTGGTAGGCTCATCCAAAATTAACAAATCTGGTTTCTCCAGCAGCAGCTTCGCCAAAAGAATCTTCGAACGTTGGCCCCCGCTCAAGTTTTTCAAAATGCTGTCCATTCCCAGCACATGAATCCCAAGTCCTGTCGCCAATTCATCGATCAAGGTGTTCATTTGATAAAACTCGCCTTGATCCAGTTCGTTTTGCAAACGGCCAGCACGTTCCAACAGGCGATCGTCCATGTCGGTAGCATAATCTTCATATAGTTTAGTAATTTCAGCTTCTTTGGCTAAGTCTTCAGCAAAAGCAGTTTGCAGAAATCCTTGAATCGTCATGGTTTCATCCACGTTCACATATTGATCCAGGTAACCCACCTGAAATTTTGGTGAAACTACGATTTGACCTTCATCTGGTAATATTTCGCCAGTGATAATTTTGATCAAGGTACTTTTTCCGGCACCATTGCGGCCGATTAGTCCTACGTGCTCGCCTTTGTTGATTTGGGCATTAATTTTTTCATACAACAGCTTGTCCCCAAACTGTTGGGTAATGTCTACTAAATTCATCATAACTTTTTTCTCCTCATTACTGTTTCTTTTTTCATAGGTAATCATCTAAATTAAACAAAAAAACCGCAGACAACAGCAATTGTCTGCAGCTACAATATTTTTTCCAAATCGAAAACACCAAGGCATGCCAAATAAGCCTGCCTTCTCTGGGCGTTTCCGATGAAGTCTAAACCTTTATTGTATGCTCTTAACAATGCTTCATCGAATTAATCTGTCAAGAGCTGCTTTTCTTACGAATTTAAAATAATAGCTGTATATCATCAGATGTTCCCTCTTTCGCCAAGAATCATAACATGTTCAAAGGAAAGTGTCAAAAAGATCAGTAAAGTTTCTGAAAAAAGCTGGCAATACTGGCTTATCTTTGCATTTCGTTAAAGAAATGGTCGATTGCCGCTTCAATTGCCTGAAAATCTTTGGTGAAAAACAGTTCTAGATCAACGGGTATCTCTGGCAAATCGGTCTCGTTAATAAAACCGCCATTGGGATTAGGTACAACCAAATAATCAGCATTTTCTTTGTTCTTAAAATAGTCAAACAGCACTTCATACTTACCAGAAAGATGATCGGCTAGTTCTTCTCCGTTCATGTATCTCCAAGGCAGAAGATTCAGCACCGGCCGGGCGTTGGTATTGATTTCGAAGACAAAACAGAGTTTTTTCATAGGGGACTCCTTTTTGATTATTGTAGCCTTTTAATCAAAAATTATCTATGTCTACCGTCCATTCATCTTCCCAATATTTTATTCACGTGAATACATTTTGAATAATATACCTCAAGTCATTAGGCATCGGAACCATTCTCCTCACGAATCTTTTGATAATTATCAGATATCTGTCTAGCTAATTTTTCGCCTAACTCTTCAGCGGTTTCCTGCTCCATGACTGCTTCATCAAAACTAGTTAGCTGAAAGTAAATATACTGTGAACGATCTGTGAAAATATATCCATCAATCCAAACTTGAAAGCCGTCAGGATCAACTGGAGGACTAAAGGTTGATAATAATACTCCCTCTTCAATATCTGGCAACAGCTTATGGGCCTGTCCTTCATAATTAGGACTATCTTTTCTTTCCTCATAAGTTAGATTAGCATCATCCACGCCCTTAAACCCATAACCGCAAGTAGACACTTCTACAAAAAAACTTATATCCGTGGAACAGGAATAATGGGCAATAAAAAAGTTTTCTTGCGTGTACGTTTTTTGCTCTGTAAAGGAAGTATTAAAGTACGGACTGGTTAATTCATTCATTTCCTCAACAGATAGTAAAGGTTTGATACTTTCATCTGTGGTAAAAACCCTTTGTTCTAAATATCTTTCGTTGATTTCTTCTTGGGACAAAGTACCATTCGAACATCCACCCAATAAGCATAGCAACAACAAGAAAAATACAGAATACCCTCTTTTTTTCACTAACAACACCCCCATACTCATTTTCAAACTAGTTTTTTTAAGCTCGCATATTTTGATAATTTTGATTTATTTTATCGGCGATTTTTCTTGCTAGTTCTTCCGCAACCTCAACTTCCATATACGGTTCATCGGAGCTTTCTAAATTGAAGGTAATCAGCTGGGATTGGTCCGTAAACATAATTCCTTCTATGTTAATCCAGTAGGTACTCGGATCGCTGTTACTTTTAGTGGACACTACAACACCTTCTCCAATATCAGAAAAAAGTGAAAATACTTTTTCATCATAGTATGGATCGTTTTTTCGCTCGTTATATAGTTTTTCGGCATCTCCTGGTCCCTCATAAAGATAGCCATAGCTTTCGATTCTGATTGAAAATACTGTATCTTCGGAACCAAAATATTCAGAATAAAAAGAGGTTTCAAACTCTGATAGTTCAGGATCGCTGAAGGTTTTACCGAGATAATCTTTGGTGATCTCATTCAGCTCTTCAGTTGGCAGCAGATAATTTAGACTATTCGCTGAATTAAAGACCCTTTGTTCGAAATACAGTTTCTCTATCTCTTCGTTGGAAAACTCTTTTTCCTTTGAACAGCCACTGAGTATTATCGTAACCAACAACACAATTACTACTCCTATTTTTTTCAAAAAAACCACTCCTCAACGGTGATTAGTTTTAACTCTCTAAGTTTTTGTGTTCCTTCAAAAAATAAAGAGAGACAAGCTCGCCTCCCTCTTTCCTAGTTTTAGAATGTAATTATTCCTCTTCATAAATAACTGGGTTGCGGGTAATCATAATCACTTGTTTATCCAGAATAAAGGCAATCATCGCCTGATTATCACTATCAGCTAAGTGATAAATGTAACATTTTTCCGGATCACCGCCTGAGATAGCATTCCAACTTTTTTCATAGTCCATTACCGAAGAGCCGCTGCTCAATTCACCGCTTAACAAGTCTGCTTGAATTGACATAATGTTCAATGCATCTGACACTTTTTCATGAGGTTTTCCAACCTGCGAAACAAGCTCTTCCTCCGATAAGCCTTCATCGATAAGCGGAAAATCTGAAGCGGTTAAATCTTTTTTCTTCCCACAGCTTGCCAGCATGAATACAGTAAGTGCAAGAACTATCAAAACCCTAACTTTTTTTCCCATTCTTACTCTTCCTTTCTAGTAAACTCAAAATCTAAGCTGTCACTGCCCACCATTAAACCATCCTCTGTACCAGAATCCTCCGCGGATACTGTATTTTTGAAATAGAGTGTTTTCTGATTATCCGACAATGTTGCTGTACCTGAAATGTTTTTTCCACTGATAATTATTGTGTCGCCATCCAATTCCCAATTTGCTGTAAACTCCATCCCGTTGCTCATGGTTAATGTACCATCTTCACGAATTTCCATTGTGGCATTCCAATGAATTTCATCAGCTAAAAGCGAGGCAAATGAACCCAAGACCCCACCGTACATTTCTTTGGACAGTTCCCCAGCTCCATCACGGGCCGATTGGTTTAACAGATCCGCTTCCCAAGTTCCAACAAAATTTTTCTCTTTAGAGCATCCTGTCATAATCAATATTAGAAACAATATAATGATAATTCCTTTTTTCTTCAAAACATTCCCCACCTTTACTCAAAGAATAGTTAGCGCATCATGCAAAAAGAATTCTTACTACCAAAATTTGCTCTTGCGATGCATCAAACTCAGTCCTCGCTTGCCCGCTTTCTGATATAGTCTCTTATTTCGCCGAAACCAAATAGAACACCTAGAAAAATAGTTACAAAGATAAAGGACTCCACTAGCTCGCCAAATGAAACATGAGCGATTAAGCAATACGGAACACCGATGATCAACCAGCCTGCTATCCAAAACTTTCCAATCGTTTTATATACGTCCATTTGCTTCCCCTCCTAGTTTGGCCGTTTCGTTAGCCTAAACCGATAAACGATTGCCCAGAAACAGAACGATATGCATTGTAAAATAAAGCGATAGCAGCTATAAATGTCCACCAAGGAGGGCCTTCAGGTACTCGACCCCAAAAATCAGGAACTGGTTCGTAGATAAACTGATACCACAATAGCCATAACCCAAAGCCACCACTAAATAAAGCTTGAATAATCCGTAAAATTGAGTGAAGGGTAAATCCGGCTACATCCAGAGCTTTATCGGCTTTTTTCCACTTGTTATTATTTTCTGACATTGCTATTCCCTCTTTCTTTTTTTGACCTTTAGCAACTTACGAGTGTCTCCCTACCAATTTTTGACAAAATGCAACACAAAACGATTGTTGGAGATTATACCGACTTAAATCCCTTAGTTAGCAGTACCGAGTCAATCGATTAAGAGTTCTACGACTGACTCGGTACTTGTACTTATTCGAAATTCTAACTATCAATTAATTTAGTGTCTTTAGATTCACGGCTAATCATACTTCTTCCGACTCTTCAAAAACGCGCCAGTCAAAGCCACTCCAAGAGTCGACATGCCTACCAGCGTTAAAATAAATGAACCTTTTTCTCCGGTTTGCGGTAGTCCTTTTGCGTCTGTCGTTGTTCCTTGACCATTTACTTGGCTATACTTGTTGACAGTTTTTGCTTCATCTTTCGTTGAGCCAGCATTCGTGTTGGTTGCTTTTGCAGCATTTTGATCAGTGGTGTTGGCATTTCCTTTTGGATTGGTGGTATCTGCTGGGTCAGTCTTGTCGTTAGCCCCGTCATCTTTGCCTGAACCACCATCGTTATTGTTGGCTCCACCATTGTTGTTACCTGATCCGTTATTTCCTGATCCATTACCGCCTTCGTTTCCGCTATTTCCTCCATCACCAGTGTTTCCACCGTTTCCGTTATTTCCGCCAGCATCTTTTTTCACTAAGCTATTCATCGCCATATTGACAGCTGTCGTCATCCAGTCTACATCCGATTGGTGAAATTCTGCTGGATGCGTTCCATCAACCATCGCTTGCAACACTTCGTTAGCCGGAATTCCGTCAACTGAAGTAGCAGCCAACATATCCAACATCTCTTCCCAAGATTCTGGTGTGTAATCAGCTTTATTCAACGCGTTGAAAAGATCCAAAGCTTCTTTTGCTTTTGTAAAGTCTTCTGCTGGAGTTGGAATATCGTTAACAGAATAGACGCAGCTAGTTTGATAGCTATCGTAGATCACGGAAATACTGCGCTCACCAACACCATTGAAGATGATTCCTTCATCAGTGATGACATCATTTTCGTTGCCAGTGGAGATGATGTAGTCATTTTTGTTAAGAAGCAGGTCTTCGTGAGTACCATCTGAATAACTGTGTTGAATCATGAAATTCGAAAATGGCTGCAGCTCACCGTTATAAGAGAACCCCTTTATAGGAACGAGATTTATTCCTGTTAAGGTTTTGGTACCATTATTTCTCACTAATTGCGCGCGGGCATCCACCATTTCTTGGTAAGCATTGAACAATTGACGCTCGTAAACGCCATGTTCTCGTTCTTGCTGTTGGAATAATCCGTTTAATTTCAAATACGCTTCATTAAAATTCTGCTTAGATGCACTAGTGTAGCTAGTTGTATCTCGATACACCGATTGGACTGAATCAAATGCATCATGAATCAAATCGTGTAATTTTACTCCGTAGAAAAAGTAGTGGTCGACAAAGTTAAGATTCATGCCTGATAATGGAGCTGCTTCGTAATCGATTCCCTTCTGCGAGACATCGGGGCTGTTTCTAAAATCTAAATATTGTTGGTAAATGGTATTCCAAGCTTCCCAGTCGCTGTGAAGATTGAAGTACTCATAAACATCCTTCAACTGAACATAGGCTTCATAGTTGGCTAGATAGGCGTCGTATTTCGACCAATCCAGATCTCCAGCTTCAAAGACTGCCGTCAGTGTCATGTTTTGGTTAATTACCCGATTGTAAAACCAGTCTTGGTCACTTACTCGCCAGCCGACAAAATGATAGCCTGGAGCTGCTTTAGCTTTTGGTATATCTTCCGTTGTTAAATAGTAACCATTTCTTCTTTCTATAGAACTAGCATCTGATAGCGTTCCATTTCCTTCAACAGCGAAAGAAATCGTTGAATAGCTTACGGGTACACGTTGATCAACAATCACCGTAACAGTATATTTTGCCCCATCGATTTCATAGATGATCGGTACGCCACTTTGTCCACCGGATCCTTCTATCGAATAATTGGCATCATAATCCCAAGCTGTCCATTTGAATTCATTGGATTCCGTACTAGGAAACCTACAAGAAATTGAGCCAACATTCCAGCCAGTTTCATCAATAACGTCAAACCAATAACTTTCACCATCTACATTAACAAATGCCTCAGCCTCACTAGTTCGGAAAGTAGCACTGTAATTCTTCGAAATAATTTTGCGATAGCCAAATTGTAAGTGGATAGGTTGTGTTGTGCCAACTCCTGCTGGTGAGACTACATAGTTTTTGTTTTGATAATCGGTGGTTACCATCGAATTCGGATCATCGATCGCCGGATAGGTATAATAAAATTTATAACCAGCGATTTCTGGTGCCGTAAATACGCGGGATTCGTTCACTGGCACACTAACTGTTTCTTCTTTCAAGACATTGTTTTTGTTGTCTGTACAATGGATAACTACATTGACCGTTTCGATTTTTGCTGCTGATTCCTCAGTTTCTTCTTCAGGACTAGGATCGCTGGCCTGCACCTGTACTTCTGGTTGCGGCGTGGTCATTGTCTCAGTTGCAGGTTCAGTTTCTCCAGTTACTGCTGTGCTGGCGTCTGCTACGCCGGCTTCAACTTCTGTTGGTGTTTCTTCAACAACCGGTACTTCTGCTGCTTCTGGTTGTTCAGTTTCCACTGGTTCTTGTGGAGCAGCTGATTCAAAAGGTGCTGGTTCAGCACTCGGCAAGATGTTGTCAGCAAGGCCCGCTGTAGTTGCGGTTGTTGCTTGTTCTGGAACAGCCTCCTCGGCCAGCGCACTGACTGTGCCTAATACCATCGGGCAAATCAATGTCATAACCGTTGTTACTTGGTAGAAGCGTCTATTCCGTTTGTTTTGCTGTAACATCTTTTTTTCGTAACGCATCATTCGTGTCTTCTTCATTTTTAACTCCTTTTTTGGATTCCCATTTTTGACTCGTTAAGTATTTTGCATCCGTGTAGTTTCGGTCCAGACTTTTAAAAAAGAAAATACTTTTAATTATTTTATCATTGATAAATCAACAATTTACGAACAACGTTACCAACAAACGATCGTTTTTACCAGATTACAAAAAGCGCTGAATCCTTACTCTGACAGCATTGGACAATATATTTTTGGTTTTTCTGGTTTATTTGGTTTAGTTGGCCATTTTTTAATATCACTTGATTTTTTTATATTTTACTCTTACATTAGAATGTAAGAGGTTTATCCGTATCTACCATCTGAAAGGCAGGTTTTCGATATGTCTAACAATAAAGTTCAATTGGTTAATATAAGAAAATTAATAGCTCGGCATCTTCTAAAATTGACACCTGATGCTAAAAAGTTTGATGGGGAAGATACTGCTACTTCCTCATCATCAATCGGTAACTACAAAAGACAGGTCACCAATCCAAGAAAGAGCACACTTCTTTCATTAATAACTGACATCGAGTTCGTCTATAAAACTTATTATTATGACGAGGACAAAGTAAAGGTTGAAACGATGAGAAGCCGGCTGGATGCTTTTAACCAAGACCTGCAAGCATTAGGTGTCACTGCTAAATCTAATGGAGTAAAATACATTGAACCCGACGAAAACATTTGTGACCAGCTGATTCCGTATTGTATAGATCTAATCGAAAATGACCGCTTATTTGTTCCTTATTGGTTAAGCTATCGACCGGAGAATCAGAAAAAACTCTCCTTTCCTCCTTACCTGTCACCTAGCCGGATGACCGATCAGGTGATTATTGGCCGCGAAAAGGAATGCGAAGAAATTCATCGATTACTAAACGAACATGACGAACCTATTTACTTGGATTCTATGGCCGGTCTCGGGAAAACCAGTGTGGTTCAAGAATATACGAAAATGTACACCGACCGATTAGATCTGATGATTCACGTTCCTTCTGGCTCAAAAAATGTTTGCTACGATGTCTTGAATGAATTGGCTCCTGAGCGGTTGAATGATTCAGGTGAGGAAGATTCCAGTAATCATTACGCGAGTATCTTGTACGGCTTCGCAGAGGAAATGAAAGATTTTGATAATCAAGTGCTATTAATCATTGACAACATTAGCTCCGCTGAACAATTATCCTCCGTTAAAAAGCTGAAACCACTGTGTGACATCGGTTGGAAAATTCTCGTCACTACTCGAGTAACCAACAAATCAATAAAGAAACAAACGGTATACGAGATTGAACGGTTATCTGAAGAAAACTGTTTACGCTTATTTGAATACTATTATCTTGGCGCTCGAACGAAGCAGGCGCTTTCCCCAGACGAGAAAAAGGAACTTCATAACTTACTTGATAAGCTGAGCTACCATACGTATCTAATTGAATTAGTAGCAAGGATAGGTGAATTCTGTGGGATTTCTATTTCCGAATTGGCTGCCACACTTGTTGAAGAGGAAACGGATACTTTGAATCTGGATAAAATCTTAGATGCTAGAGTTTACACTACACGTGAGCAGGAAAATCGAAAAATTCGAAGTATTATTTCGACGCTGCTGGATATGAGCCAACTGGATGAAATGGAAAGACGCGTTTTAGGCTATTTTACGCTCCTGCCAGATGTACCCATAAGCCAAAAATTATTGATCCAATGGATGTCGGATAAAAAAGATTTATTGCCGATTCCGTTAGCTACTGTTCTTGCTGATCTCTGTGAACGTGGCTGGCTGCTGCTGGAAAATGCCGACGAGCGAATGTATAAATGTCACAGTCTTGTTCAAAGTGCCTTCAATTTAAATGAAGAGTCCAGAGAATCCTTTGACTGTTTACCTTTCATAAAGAATGCGACTAATTATTTAAATTTCCCACATGACGGTATGGAACGAACCGATATCTTTCAAAATCTGCCGATTCTTTCCACCGTTTTGACCAGATACACAGATGAAACGAGGGAACGCTACCAATTAATTAAGCAATATCTGTCCTGCTGTATCAATTTCAGCTGCTGCCCTCTGAAGAGTCTCGATTACGCAGAAGAAATGATGAAACTGTTCGACAAATTTTATTCTGAGGACTCGCTGGAAAAAATCATCTGTCAGCACATTAACAATGAAACCTATTTCGAAGTTGCCAGCGAAAGAGGTAAGGAAGCTAAGGTCAGAGAAATGCGTAGAAAAACGGCTGAAGAGGCTGAAAACTGTTATGATCAGAAACCGCTTCTGTGTATTCGGATCAATCAGAAATATGCAAGCTCCTTGAAACGAAACGGACAATTCGCAGAATCACTGGAACTGTTAAATAAGCAGGAGCAAAAAATCAAGAATGTATTGGATCAGAAAGACCTGCCAAACGTCGATGAATGGAAATATGCCCTTTTTAGAAATTATGAACTGAAGGGGATTTTCAGTAATTCCTATTACATGAATGAAAGCAACTCATTAACTTTAAAAGATGTTCTTGCTATTCGAAAGGACTATTTAAAAACTGGTGAGGAACTACTGACAAAAGACTCTTATAAACTGCGCTTCTGCTATAACGATTTGGGGATGACCTATATTTATATGTATGACGATCCTGACGAAGAAACAGCAAATGATCCTCTAAAAAAAGCGGAACTGTTAGAAAAAGCGGATTTTTATCTGAACCGTTCTTATAACATGGCAATCAACCGCTACGGCGAGAACTCGATTCGGTGTATTTCGCCGACTAAAAACTTAGCCAGTTCATTTAAAAGAAGAGGTGATTTTGAAAAGGCCAAAGAATTCGCTGAACGTGCCTACAAATTAAGAAAAAGCAAACCGAACTCGGAAGCTGATCGTGGGCTAATGGTGGATGCTCGTTTTTTAAGTGGTATTTATTTAGATGAATATCGTCATCAAACAAAAAAAGATCCTTTATTGTTAGAAATAGCGCTCAATTATGTTAATGAAGCCTTAGAAATATCGGAGCTCCTCCACGCTGGTGAGGAAAATCTCGAGAGCATTGAGAACCACAAGAGAATTAAGGAAATTAAAAAAGAGCTTGACGATTTTGATAACTCAGAAAACTAAAAGAAAAGTCCAGTTGAGTTCCTACTATCCTCAACTGGACTTTTTTGACTAGAAAATCAAATCCCCCCAGGTTTCTTTTTTCATCGCCATCTCCCAAAAGGCATACTCCATCTTGCTGCTGATGACAAAAGCCTCCAGCATCTGCTGTTGTTCCTCTTGTTCGCTAGCTTCATACAGTCTATCCAGTACAGCCCGCTCTTTCAGAATTCCCTGAGCAGCCTCTTCCCCACCATAAGTTTCGATCCAGCGTTGATACAATGGATGAGGCGACCCAGTCTTAATTAATCGGACTCCGATTTCCTGATACAACCAAGCACATGGCAGCATCCCGGCAAAGGCAGAATTGGGTGTGCCTTCGATTAGCTGACGGTACATATGGGACACATAGTGATAAGCCGTTGGCGCAATCGGTGTTTCGGCAATTTCTTTTTCGGTAATCTCAAGTTCTTCAAAAAAATCGTTCCGCACCGCAATTTCTCCCAAACGCAGATTTTCGGCATTCTCCTTTAGCAACGCTGCCACCTCTTGGTCAGTCGTTTGATCAGCGATTTGTTCATAAAGCTTGCTGAAGTGTTCCAGGTAATAGCGATCCTGCAATAAATAAAAACGGAAAATCTCCGGCGATAATGTCCCATCCGCAATCGATCGCACAAATGGATGAACGAAACTCCCCTCCCAGTATGGTGCTGCTTCTTTTCTAGCTAATTCGGTAAACATGTGGTTCCTCCTTCATTTTTTGTCATAAAAATAGCCTCCTCAAAAAAACACACGAGGAGGCCTGAAGCTAGCTTTAATATAAGAAAACCCGATCACAAAAAATGATCGGGTGTCGTAAACGATTTGACAAAATATGTCACACATTCCCTGCGTCAGTCCTAACTGTTTCAGGTTCAATGGGTATAATCTCAGCTATACAGCACCCCTAGTGTTCTTATTCGATTGCTAAAAGTATAGCATATCCCTTCAATGAAAACGACTGTCTTTTTATCTTCTTCGGATAACTGGTGTCCCATCAGCATTTAACAGCGGTGTGATTCCGGTTGAACCGAACAATGTGTTCAAGACCAGCAAATATTGGACGCCAGTTTTTTCGTCCGTAATAATCTGAGTTTTAATCGATTTTTTATCGCTCTTTTCTTCTGAAACTACGAATCTCTCTTCCATTTTCTAAACCTCCTGCTCGATATTTTATAAAAGTATACCTTATTTCCGGTAAACGCTTAACTGACTGGTATCACAATATAATTATATTTTCGTTTTTGAGGTAAACTTTTTATTCACCACCATGGTTTGACTAAAAAGATGATTGAACAGCCAACGATAGCTCCTAGCAACATATTACTGCCTCCTGTGAGTTTTTCTGTATTTATTTTAGTAAAAAAATAGAGGCAAATGTATCCTTTGTCCCAATCAGCTGATTTCTAGTCCTAAACGGTAAAATAAAAGACAAGCTTTCCGTAGCGAAAACTTGCCTCATCTTTTTAATCTGGAATTTCTGTGCCTAAGCCTTTTTCGCGGGCTTTTTGAACGATTTGGCTGGCAACCACTAAATCTAGTACGGCGGTACCAACTGATTTGAAGATAGTAATTTCGTCGTCAGAGGTCCGTCCTTCTACTTCGCCCAATAGGATTTGACCTAATTCACCTGAATATTTGTTTTTCGGAATATATTCTTCCTTCAGCGGAGTGATAAAGTCACCGGCTGCATTCAGTACGCCTTCTGTGGTATCGAAAATAACCCGGTCCGCCCGTTTGATCAGCTCTTTTGGAATTTCGAACATACTTGGTGTAAAGGAACCGATCCCGTTAATATGAGCGCCGTCTTTTACCCAATCTGATTCAAAGGTAGGTTCGTTGGATGGCGTCGCACTAGTAATAATGTCGGCACCTTCCACACATTCGCGGCTGGTTTTAGTTGGAATCAAGCGCGCTGAGAATTTTTTCTGCATGTCTTCTGCAAAACATTCGGCCCGTTTTTGAGATAAGTCAAAGATACGCACTTCAGTCAATGGACGAGCGGTTAACATCGCTTCTAATTGTTTCTCCGCCTGACCACCAGTACCGATCAACGCACCAATTTTTGCGTCTTTTCGTGCCAAGATTTCGGTAGCAACCCCTTGTACCGCACCGGTTCGCAGCTGGGTCAAGTAAGTACCATCCAGCAAAGCAGTTACGATTCCCGTTTTTGGGTCTAAAAGAATCATTGTACCGGTAACACTAGGTAATCCTCGTTCGATATTGTGCAAATAAGTCGAAACGATTTTTACCCCTAAGGATGGCTTTTCGCCGCCGATGTAAGCCGGCATGTATGAACTCACACCATTTTCCTCGCGAATATCCACGTTAGTTCTAAGCGGCGCATTGGTTTCACCTTTTGAGAAAACCATTAAAGCTTGCTTGTCGGCCTCCAGCGCTTCCTCCATGGAAAAGGTCTGAATCATATCATTTTTTGTCAAAAACAGCATATATTTCACTCCTCGTTATATTAATGAGGCCTTCGCCTCGTTGAGTACAAAAATCACCCGGCATACGCAACTGCCAACACAAAACACATGATGAAAAAAAGAATATCACCGAAGATAACTTTTCTTGGCACAAATTCTGCTTTCGATAAGAAAAAAACTTCAATTAAAACAGCGAAAGCATAAAAAGGCAAAGTTAAAATCAGTGGTGAACCCGTAAAAATTGTTATCACTAAAAAAATGGCCAACAGCAGCATGAATCCAAAATAAAACGGATGATAGCGTTTCGGAATAACCTGTAAATTTCCTAACATTTTTCCACCTACTTCACGATAGTTAAATACATAAGCAGCGGTAAATAAATGATGAGTTGTTCCAAAATGACAATGACTGCTCCGATTTTAAAGCCGATCGGCAAGGGCTGCCGCAGCAGATAAATACCTGAAATAATACCTAGAAACGGAAAAGGGAAGAAAAATGAAATGGCTAGAATAATTATTCCAGCAACTCGTTGTTTATCATCGTAAGAGAGATTAAACATGATAAAACCTCCTAAAGGCCGTTTCTTTAATTATAGCATGATGAGAATATCCACCAAAGTTTTATTTCTAAAAAAACTATTGGCAAATAACGAGGCTTCTATAGATTTTGGCTATAGAAACAGGCTCGGGCAACATAAAAGGCCCGAACCTGTTTATTTATTTCAAAAACGTCTCCACATTTTTAATCACTTTTTGCGCCAAACGAACCTTCGCCATAGAAGTCAGCCCGGCACTGTGATCGCCCACAAAAACATTGGGTAAATCTTTTGCAGCTTCACCGATTCCAGCAACTGTATCGGAAAATGCGTAAGTGCCTGGCAATTTCAACCAGTTTACCAAAGCATCAACAGTGTGAGACGGGGCAATCGACAGGTTCATCAAGATTTTCCCTGGTCCCATCAGCTGGAATTGTTCCTGTTCCAGCAAGACAACATTTTTGTTTAAAGCTGTAATTACGATGTCCACCTCAGCAAGCAGATCATTCAAAGAATAGTAAGCCATACTCAGCTTCTCTTCGATTTCCGGCTTGCGTGTGCGGCTGTAGTACGCAACATCGGCGCCGAAAAAGTTCAGAGCTTCGGCCACCAGCGATCCCACGGTTCCCATACCAACTATTCCGATCCTGACGCCCGTTAGTTCCATCGGTTCGTCCTTCCACATTACCTCTCCGCGACCTTGCAAAAGACGCACCAATTCACTAATCACATATTCTCTAACTCCTTCATCGCCATAATCGCGAATCCCGGTAACCACAATGTCTTTCTTCTCAGCCGTCAAAATGTCAACGTTGGCACTTTCTGGGGAATACAAGCTGCAGCACATGCCGATATAACGAATATTCGGACAGGCATCCAGCACTTCCTTGTTAATATAACTAGTAAAACTCAGCATCACACAATCCGCATCACCAATTCGGTGAATGATTTCTTCGTTTGAATCAGGAATATCTGAATAAAAGGTTGACTCATCCGCATAATTTTTCAACAGTTCATCCCATTCAGGCAACAGTTTGGTAGGCTCGATGGCAATCATCTTTTTAAAACGTGTTTTCTCCATGGTATCCTCCTTTTTCATTTGGTTTCATCATAGCGTGAGCAGCTGGGGTGCGTCAAACTGTTTTTCGATATGTAATCAAAAGAAGCACCTAAGCAAATTCTGTTAGAATTGACTAGGCGCTATAAAACTTATGAACTTTTCTCGATATGCTCAGATTCTAATGTCTTACCACTCATATCCTCAATTTTAGTTTTAACATATTTATTGATTGAGATAATCATGAATTTGGTGAAGCTTAGATAATGGAATATCTGTTGGTAAAGTACAATCCGCTCCGATAATATATCTATTACCATCAAACTCCTGTTGTATTCTGCTCAGTTCGCCGCGTATCGCCTCTTCGTCCCCTTCTACTAACACACCAGACCGATCGTCGAATCCGCCCAAATAAACCTTGTTGCCAAAGATTTTACGAGCCTCCTCAAAGGAATATGTGCTTTCATGCATTGCCCAATTGATGACATCACATGGATAATCTTGATAGTTTTCTAAAACTGTCTCTTCTTTGCAAATATGAAGAAAAGTAGAAATATCTGGTCTTTCTTCAGCCATTTTTAATAGACTATGTTCGGCTGGCTGCAATGATTCGTTGATAAAAGTGTCACTAAACTTATTTTTCTCACCGCCTAATGCTGCGTAATATATGCCTTGAACTCCTGAATTCATCGTCATTTCTAGTACATGCTGAGTGTTTTCTTCAATAATTTTTAGACCATCCATTACAGAGCTAGGATCGCGCTGATAATGTTCATTAATTAATGTAGGAGAAACAGAGTAACTATGTCCAGAAGCATGTGACAAGGATGCAATTAATCCATGGACTGTTCCCAATAAATAGCAATCTTCTTCATTTGCTTCTACAATACGATGCAGGATGTCTGCTTGATTGGTAACCAGTTTTGAACCTTTGGAAATTTTCGTGATGTTTTTCCATTCGTGCAGATGCTCAATTTTTTGACTGCTGCGCATTTCGTTCTCATTCATGATTTTTAAGATATCTGTTTGGGTTTCATCCTTAAAAGAGAGATGGGCTGCCACTTGTGCTTCTACGCCCTTGGATATAATATCCTGAGGGAAATGCAACCAAAATCCCATAGGGTCATGATCTGGTTTTTCGCCTTTTAACACACAATTTACTCGTTCAATTTTCTTCATTTTCTCCTCCTTCAAGTGCTAGTTGAATATCCAGCCACAAGTCGTCAACATCTTCTATTCCACAGGATAAACGTACTAGGTTAGGGGTCACTGCAGCTTTTAAGCGATCTTCTTCTGACATGCAGGCATGGGACATCGTCCAAGGGTAGGACAAGATACTCTCAACCCCGCCAAGGCTTACTGCTACAATTGGGATTTTTACCTGCTGAAATAGTCGCTGAACTTGCTGTTCCGTCTTTAGTTCAAAGGATAAAACTGCTCCTCCGTTACTTGCTTGCTGAAAATGCTGTGAATAATCTGGATGATTTTCCAGTCCAGGATAGTGAACTGCTTTTACATCTGGTAATGTTAATAACTTTTCAGCTAAAATTAGCGCATTCTGGCTGGCTTGTTTCATTCTCACTGTTAATGTTTTTAGCCCTCGCAATAAGAGCCAAGCTTCTTCAATCCCTGGAATTGATCCGATAATTTTTTGATTTTTATATAGCTTTTCTTTAAGTACAACACTGTTAGTTACAGCAAATCCCATGACTAAATCGCTATGCCCCCCCAAAAACTTCGTAGCACTGTGGATGACAATATCTGCACCTAATGTCAAAGGATGTTGGTAATATGGGGTCATAAAGGTATTGTCACAAACTGTCAAAAGATTATTTGCTTTAGCAATTTTACAAACCTCCTGAATATTTGTAACTGTCAACAAAGGATTTGAGGGTGTTTCTAAATAAAACATCTTAGTGTTAGGGCAGATTGCCTGCTTCCAAGCTAAAGGATTTCTTTCATCAACAAATGTATAAGTTATTTCAAATCTACTCAGTAGTTCTGTCAACAGTTGAAAAGTTCCTCCATAAATGTTTTCTCCCAACACTAAGTGATCGCCGGCACTTAAAAGCAGCAGTGAAGCCGTTATTGCTGCCATCCCAGATGAAAAGGAGACGCCATATTTTGCATCTTCTAAGGCTGCTACTGCCTTTTCAGCTGCATCAACCGTAGGATTTCCAAAACGAGTATAAGTATACTCTTGTTTCTCTGGAAAGTTTTTTTGATGGAATGTTGATGACTGATATTTAGGAATCGATGCTGCTCCAGTTTCTAAGTCAACTACTGGATAACTGTGGAGTATCTTGGTATCAAAGTTCATTCTTTATCGCCTCTTCTATGACTATTTGAATCGCTTCTTTGTAAATCTGGATTAGTTTTTCTAAATCAGATATCTTCATACGTTCATTTTTCCCATGTGCGTATGTTCTCGTTTCAGGAAATCTCGGCCCAAACGCAGGAAAATTCTCAAAATAACTGGCATAGGTGCTTCCGCCCATATATATCGGCTCGGTTTGATCGTCAGGATAAAATTGACGGTACAAGTTTATTAGTTGGTCTGCCAAGTGTCTGTCTTTTACCAAGTGTACATCCTTCGAATTGATTACCTTCACTGTCCAATCAGAAAAACTTTGTTGAATTTTGTGCATAATCATTTCTTGATTTAGTTCATTATTAAAACGTATATCCACTTCCACTTTCCAGTGATTCTCATTGAAATTGATAATGCCAGTATTAATCGTAGTATTTCCAAAACGTTTTTCAGGATAACTTAACCCGATATCTGCACCGTTTAGTTCTGAAAATTGTAGTAAATCGTTCATTTTTTTTGAACGAATCTCTGGATCAATCGCCTCCATTAACTGGAAAAAAGCATTTTTTCCTAATTCTGGTTTAGCCGCATGTGCGGGTACTCCATGACTGAAAACGATCTTTCCTTCACAGCCGTTAACAGCTGAAAGATCAAATTTATCTAAATCTTGTTCATTCTTCACTTTAATAACTGCATGGTCCGGCACGGAGTTGACTTGTTCACCTGTTGTAACTTCATCAAGCCAATCAACTGACTCTTCTGTTTCTAATAGGAGATGCAACCGACCTTTTTCACCTAAAACAATGGGAAACATCGCATCAGGTACAAATCCGATTGCTGGTTTTTCTTCCAGTGAAGTATACTGCTGAATACAAGCCATTCCGGTTTCTTCTTGCGCTCCAAAAATAATTCTTACCCGTAATTTTTTTTCTTCAATTTGCTGTTTGATTTCTTTCAAGAGTATAATCATGACCGCAGTTGGTCCCTTGTTGTCATATACACCTCTGCCAAAAAGAATAGTATCTTTCTCGATTAGCGTAAATGGATCCGTGTCCCATCCATTCCCAGGAGGAACAACATCAAGATGAACAGGAAAAGCAGCCAAAGGACCTTCGTTTCCTATTTGTGCCCATCCTAAAGTACTGCACACTCTTTTGACTGAAAAACCTAACTTGCTGCAGTGTTCTAAAGTAAAATCTAACACTCTCTCTTGATCTGCTGTGTTGCTAGTAGGGTAAGAATGATATGAAACTAATTTCTCCAAAAGATCGATCGTTTCTTGTAACATTGTCAATTCCGTACACTCCTTTTAGAACAATCTAATAAGTGATCCTACCAAACTAAAAATAATCAAAATCCACAAAAGTTTTGAGGCATTCCATTTTTTTGCTGTCATTCCCCAATATACAAAGAATACTAATGCTAAAGGTAATAACCCTGGAGCAATTTTATCTAACGTTTCCTGCAAGCTAATCTCCTTACCGGAAATATTCAGCGAGACAGTTGTTGAAAGAGAGACCATCGCTGCTGATAACGCTCCCATCATAAACATGCCTAAAATGCTTCCGCCTTTGATGATACTTTTGACCAAACCTCCTTGTAATACTTTTACAATAGATCCTCTTCCCAGTTTGTAGCCATAATGAAAGAAGAAATACCCTTCAAAGAAGTTAATAATACACCAAATCACAATAAAGAATGCGCCGATCACGTTCCCTTCTGCTGCGAAGGATGCACCGAGTGCCGAAAAAATTGCTAAAAATGTTCCTGCATCGATTGCATCTCCAATACCTGCCATAGGTCCCATCAATCCTGTTTTGAAATCAGTAATAACTTCATCAGGAATAGGTTCTCCTTGGGCTTTTTGTTCTTCCATTGCCAGAACACTTCCATGAATTAATCCGCCCCAAATAGCTTGAGTATTAAAGAATCCCAGGTGACGTTTCAATGCTGCCTTCAGGTCCTCTTCTTCTGGATAAAGCTTTTTCAAAACTGGAGCAAAAGAGGCACCCACTGCTAAAGCTTGCATCCGTTCGAAGCTATTAGACAGTTCAGCTGTCCACCACCATCTTAAATAAGTCTTTGTAACGTCTTTCTTTGTTAGCAAACCCTTTTTTTCTTCAATATTTCCCATTACTAAGCGCCCTCCGTTTCAACATTGCTGCCGATAGTCATCATTAATGCGAGACACGTTCCGAATATTGCAGCCCCCATAATTGGAAGTTCAAAATATTTAACTAAGAAGAAACCTGCAATGAACAATGGGATGTACTGCTTTTTGCCAATCATAAAAATGGTTGTGGCAAATCCTAACGCTGGCAGTACACCACCCATTACGGTTAAGCCATTCATCACCCATTCTGGAATGATATTCAAAATTTTATCTACTAAGTCTGATCCATAAAAATTCACTAGAAAGATGATCGGAAATCTTAAGAAGAAGCCAAAAATAAGTGAGTAAGTCGTTGCGCATCTCCAAACGCCTTTAATATTTCCAACTTCTGCATAATCATCTGCTTTATGAACTAAAAAGGCATTTCCTGTACGCCTTATATTATTAATAAAGACTCCTATAATTCCCATTGGCACAGCAATACTGACTGCAACTTCTGTAGAAACCCCAGTTTGAAGCACAATTGGGATAGCTATTAAGGCTGCTAAAGACTTGTCCGAAGGAATATTTCCTCCAGCTGCGACCATTCCTAAGTAGATTACTTCAATTCCTGCTCCTGTTATTAACCCAGTGGTCACATCTCCCCAAAAAAATCCTAGAGCAAAGCCAATAAAAGTTGGTGACTTAAGAATTGGATAAAGAGTGTACCCAGCTATACTGGCCGCGATCCAATACCATAAAGCGGTAAATAAAGCTAACATTACTGTCGATTGCATAGTATTCCCTCCTTAGAATTTATTTTTTATTTCATCAAAACCAATTGCTGATTCCTCTGGTACTATTTGAGCAACAACTTCTGTTCCATTGTTTTTTAGTTCTTCTAGGAAATCAACTTCTTCTTTTAGTAATGAGACAGCGGAGATAACCTTTGTACGCCCTTGTTCATAGGGAACTCCTCCTAATTGAAGCTGTTCCAGTTTTAACCCATTGTTTACTGCTCTTTCCACTGAAGAAACATTTTTGAATAGTAAAAATAACTGGTCATCCGCGTATTCACCTTCATTTAGTCGTTTAACAATTTCTTGAGTATCAATAATCTCTACTTTCACACCTGCAGGGGCCGCCATAGCATATACATCTGCCATAAATGGATCTTTTCCTAACGTATCGTCAACAATCACGATTTTGTTCGCTTTGACTAATTTCATCCATTTTGTAATAACCTGTCCATGGATCAAGCGATGATCCACGCGGGCAAATTTGATTTCTTCCATAGTTGATTCCTCCATTTTAAATTGGTTAAATATTTCGATTATGTTTTCGTAATCCTCATTACAATCACTCATTAAATCCAGCAATAAACGCAGTGATAAATCAGTGTATACTTTTCCACCCAATTCTAAGCCTAAGCGAATAGAAATTTTGTAGGTAGTACTGCCATGCAGGTCACTAATAATAATCAACTCTTCTTTTCCAGCAAGTTCCACTTTCATTTGTTCCATAAGCTGTTCATGATTCATATCAGCATTGAGCGAATAATGCAGCAGTTCATCTTTTGTCCCAAAATGCTCCTTAACATCCTCAATCAAACTGCTCCCCCAGGTCCCATGCGTCAACAATACGATTGTTTTCATTAGCGGAGCTCCTTAATTATTTTTTTTAAATCTACGGCTTTTTCATCAGGCACCATTTGATAATAGACGTAGACTTCTTTATCAATTAACTGCTGGAGATCAGATATTTCTTCTCGAGTTAGAAACAGATTGTTGAACACTTTAATTTTGCCGATACCTGAAGCCATTCTACCGATATTCAGACTATTGATTTTACGATTAGATACAAAAGAGTAAGCCGGTCGAATATTTTTAAATAGAATCATTTGTGCTTCCTTCGTTTCTAGAGAAATACGATCCATCTCCGAACTACGTAAAATTTCGATTTCGCAGTTTTTTGGCTTAGACATTAAGATCATTTGCTTTTCAATCAAATCAGAAGCGGTATTGTTGTCTACTACGATAATTTTTTTTATGTTCTTTTCATTCGTCCATTTAAAAAGGA
>LIDZ01000156.1_pt1 | contig 41379 bp, 50 predicted proteins | sample 644651 | NCBI WGS metagenome assembly LIDZ01 (sample SAMN03856242, study PRJNA289617) | food metagenome | isolation source: wine grapes on drying loft during traditional withering process | host: Vitis vinifera cv. Corvina | place: Italy: Gargagnago di S. Ambrogio di Valpolicella | collected 2014-01 | reverse complement strand
CTTTTGAATTCACATTTTTACTTTTACAACAAAAAGGCTATTGCATTTTGCAACAGCCCCTTCTATTTAAGTAATGCTGATTTTATGGTTAAATTAGTTTTAAATTCATCTCAAGTTCTTCTTTTGGTATGCCACTCATTTTATGGATAAGTTCAAACATATTATCACTAAAAGGCTCTGGTGTACATTCTTTTATTATGTTATAGTCTTTAAATACATATCTACGGGCATAACATCCTAATGGCCTTTCATAGTAGTAATAATCTATTAGTATATTCGGGAACCTGTGAGATAATGCATATACCACATCAGGAGCGCCCATATTGGCAGGAACAAAATATATAGTATTCTCTAATAAGTTACATTCTTGGTAATACGCATTCCATTTGGTTCCCCACCACTCAATGCACCAGGCATATAGATTTTTTTCACCTTCTGGTAGCGGGACTATTTTATTGAAATCTATACTTCCTAAATCTAATTCTTCATTTTTTATAAATTGTAATACTTCATTAATTTTTTCTTGGTCCCCCTCGAATTTTAATTGATTATGAATATAATTTGCCATAATTCATTCCCCCTTTTTTATTGTTTTTTATATTATATAAAAGGAGCATTTATTTTATAAGAGTAAAACTGTTCTACCTTGCGCTATGAAAGAAAGATACCATGAAATCATGATATATTTCTTAAATCTATATATTAACCTATCATATGCTGCTTATATTCATGTTTTATATTGTCTAAAGAATTTTCTGCATATATCAAAGTTGTAGAAGGATCGCTATGACCTAATAGATGTTGTATAGTAACTAAATTAGCTCCATTTTGTACTGCTAATGTAGCCATGGTGTGCCTTAGCAAATGTGGGAATACACTCTTAGTGAATCCTGCTCTTTCTGCTATCCCATGAATTATTAGTTCTATTGCTCTTTTCTTCAATCTATTGTACGGTCTCTTTATGCCAATAAATAATGCTGGATTAGAGTCTGTTCTATTTTTTAGATACTTTTTTAAATATACCTTTGTTTTGTCTCCAAAACATACTATACGTTCCTTATCACCTTTCCCTATAACTCTTGCAGTATTATTTGAAAAATCTAAGTCTTCTATATTACAATCAACAACTTCACTAACTCTGCAGCCAGTAGCAAATAAAAACTCTACTAATGCTCTTTCTCTAGTATCTTTACATGCAATTCTTAATTGCTCTAGTTCTTCAATTTCAATGATTTTCTCAATCGCTTAGGTACCTTATTTACTTCTAACTTTTTCGCTATATTTCTAGGAATTAATTCTTCTGTTTCGAGCCATGTGAAAAATCCTTTAATGATAAATATCATCGTGTTAATGGTACTAGGCTTCTTGCCTTCACTATTTAGTATTGAAAACATTCTCAAGTCATTTGTTGTAGCAGTTGCTACTGGTTTATTAAGAAAATCAGCAATCTTATATAATGTATATTGATAATTTTGAAGAGTTGCTGGACTATATCCTGCCAGTTGTTTCACCTTAATATACAAAAATATTTTTTCATGAATATCTCCCTTAATTAATGCTTTTTCTAATGTATGAACTTCATAGCTATACATAGAATAATTTAAACAATCTCTTATTTTTCGTTGTTGCTCCCAATCAAAATTAAATTCTAAAGTCAACTTTCCTAATGCCTTCATTATGAATTCTTCATTGCAGTTCATTGATAAATTCCTCCTTGAAATTAGGAGCAATCTAAGTTATACTAATCTTGATAGAGATTTGGTGGTAACTTCGGTTGCTGCCTTTTTTATTATATATTTATTGTAGCGCGCTTCTTACAATTGCGCAGGGCACTTTCGAAAAATAAATAAAAAAATTTACCAAATATCTATATAAGATTCTACTAATAATCTTTTTCTATTGTCTCCATGATTTAACCATAAAGACATCTCTCGCATTGCCTCTTTGCTATTAAATCCATCATTGCGTAATTTATCATATCTTTCTTGAGCAATCGCTGAACGAATATTATGAGTGCTATATTTACCACCTATTCCAAGTTTATCTTCTGTTCTTCGCAAATAAGTATTAACTGTATTTTCGCTAGTTGGAAATAGCCTTCCTTTAGTTATATTCCTCATCTTAATATTTTCTTCAAATATTTTTTTTAGTTCTGGTGTTATTTCTCTGTCCAAATCTTTTCCACCTTTACAATTAATAAGATGTAAGATATTATTTTTCAAGTCTATATTTTCCGCTTTAATCGTTGTTAATTGTATTTTGAGTACATTTACTAGATTTATTATTTAAAAACTGTTGTATTAGTCCTGGTGTTATATTTTTTATTTCCTTCACATTTAGTCCCTTATCTTTTATATAATTTTGTAGCATTTTTGCCGTATCTAGTAGTCTGAATTTTTCACTATAAGAATAAATTTGAGTATGTTCTTCTTGATGATCCTGATGCTTTGCTGCATGTTTATCTATATTTTCAATGAAATTATTATTGATGGCCTGCTGTATTTGATGTTTAATATTTTTTGCTATACTATCACATCCTCTCATATTATTATTTAAATTTGTGGTGCGCTTTGACTCTCGCCCTGACCTATTACGTTCGTACCTCACTCATGGTCACTCGCTCTACTACTATGTCAACCATTAAGACGGCAAGCCGACTTAATGGTGACATAGTACATTATAGTTATTATGGTATCTTGGAATGCTTTTTCAATAACCAGCGACTATATTCTATAGTTCGCCAAAAAAACAAGTTCTCGCTACATCCAAGAGTAGCATGTCAGAACTTCCACGCCTAAATTAGCGCAAATACCATATTAATTCCTTCCTGTATATAAAATATCTGTATAAAATTTTATGCAGATATGAACTAAAATTAAATACCTTTACCTATATATAAAAATATTCCTGGACCACATGATCCTATAGAATATTGAACCAAATTAATAACAAATTTAAATTGCTATTCTTATTAATGCCTTCTTTAATAATTAAAAACACATGGCATATTAATACCTTCTTAATTAAATTAAAATATTATATCTATATTATTTATAATAAAGATTATTTTTTCAAATATTTTTTATTATAATTTTATAATGTTACAAGATGTAACTCCTTTTTTATTTTTATATTATATTATAGTATGCATATTAAAAATCTATAACAAAAAAGCCTCAATTTCTTGAAGCTTTAAAATTAAAGTGTTGTGAAAGAATATTTATTAGTCATAGCTTGATTAATGGCCTAATTATTTTTAAATTCCTAAAAAATCCTTTGCTTCTTTCTCAGTATTAAAGCCCCTATAAATTGATCCAGGATAACCCAAAACAAGTCCTGAACATTCTTTCTAGGTCGTCACTATAATATTATTCTTTCGTCCGTTTCTTACTGCATAAAACTTCTTTGCTGAGTTCCTCCCTTTATGAGTTGAAACTTTCTTCTTTCCTTGTTCTCCTATTTTCTTTTTAGATTCCTTGATTTCACCAACTAATCTATCAAAATATTTCTTTTCCCTCTCTTTTTCATCTTCGGAAGGTTTTACCCAACTTGGTGTATACTCGTTATAGTTCTGAGTTTTCATTTTTGCCATATCTCTACACCCTTTCTAGAGTATTATATCATCTATTTAGTTACTTCCTCAGATGAAGATTTAGATGATTTTATATCTTTCTTTGTAGATTTAGATTTTAACTGAGCTACTTCACTTTTCAGTTTTTCAATTGCTAAGTTTTTCTTATCTAATTCAAATTCATACTTGGAATTCAGCTGATCTATTTTATCATTCATAGCAGTTTTATATAAGTCTTTGACATCAAGTACCTCTTCTTTGTGTTTATCTTCTAACACTTTAATATCAACTTTATATTCATTAATAGACTTATCTTTATTATCAATTTCTGATTTGTAGAAAATAATCATATCCATATTATTATTTAACTTGTCGTTTAATTGCTTATTATCATTATTTAATTTATTATTATTATCTTTCAACACCTGCTGATCTGCTTTTAATGGTACCAATTCATCCTCTAATCTTTTATAGTTATCTTTATAATGTTTATATTCCTTTAAGTTCTCTTGTAATAAGTCATTGTTACTATTCAACTTATCAATACTCTTATTCTTATCTATATTATCATTATTAGCCTTTTGGAGTTGCGCTTGGAGTTCTTTATTCTTATTACTTATATCTTTAAGGGTATTATCTGAATTAATCTTATCTGTTTTTAAATCTTGTAATTGCTCATACATTGTTGAGATAGTATTATCTTTTGTCTGTAGCTCCTTGCTTAATTCTTCTCTTATTCTTTCCTCTGATGTTTGATTCACATTAAGACTATTTATGAAATAACTCATAAGATTATTAATAGTTTCTTGAAATGTTTCTATTTCCTTACTTCTTGATGTAATCATATTTTTAGCCTTTGCCATTTCTACACTCTGCATAATGGACTTAAAACCATCTGCTTGAGTTTTTATTCCCTGTTGCTCCATGAATTGCTTGAATTTCTCCAAGTCATCCTCTGAAATTCTGAATGATGTTGCCTTTAAATCTGCCATATTTACCACCCTTTCATGTATTTAATATGTATTTCAGTATACTGTATTTGTATTTAATTACCTATGACTTAATTCTACTACTATTATTTTACATATGCAATGATTACTTATTATATCTTTTAACGTATTTGCAATACAATACATTAAAATACATATTAAATACATTATTTTAGACAAAAAAAGAGTACCTTTTTCAGATACTCATATATATACTACTTAACTGCTTTTAAATCTGCAATCTCAAAACAATTTGTCTTAGTAACATTAGTTAACTTGCTAATATCCTTCTTTATTGTTTCAATACCTTCTTTAGTTTCTGTTCTAAATTCTGTTAAGTCAGCCGTTTGTTCATGTACACTATCAAGTTTCTTTTCAATTCTATCAACTTTAGTATTAATATCTTTAATATCACTCTGCATATTTTTTAATAATTCTAATATCTCATTATCCATGCTCTAACACCTCTTTTTATTTTATTATATCATAAGTCCTTATATAAATTTTCTTTTATTATTTTCTCGAATAAGTGTACTTTTACTTATTCCCATAATATTTACTACTTGATTATAACTATTTTTACCACCATTTACAGTAAGTAAACTTAAAGCATGATTTAATGTTTTACTGGTATAACTCTTTGGTCTGCCCTCTGTATATCCTTCTTTAGTCTTAGCAATAATTTTTCCTGACTGCGTACGTTCAATAATCATAGCACGTTCAAATTCTGCAAAGGCCAACAGATTTGTAGTTATTAATCTTCCCATTGGTGTATCTTCTATAAGGCCCATATTAAGTATATGTATTTTAACACCTTTATTCATTAACATATCAATATATTGGAGACCTTGTTTAGTTGACCTGCAGAATCTATCCAACTTAGTTACTACTAATATATCATTGATTTGTAATTCTTCTAATACTTTATTAAATAGATCTCTTTCTTTTGCACCTGAATAACTCTCCTCAACTATTTTAGCACTTGAATATCTTTCTAATATTTTAGATGTTTGTTCTTTAATACTATTTCCATCTAATTGACCTTTTGTACTTACCCTACAATATCCTATTATCATATCAAATTCCCCCTTGCGTTTTGATACTAAGTATTGACACCTTCATATGATTGATTATATCATACTCGTTTTATTTGTGTCAATACTGTTAAGTTATGATACCAAAAACTATAATTTAGAAAGTAGTAATTTATTAAACTATATATTTTTGATATATTCAGTCCATGAAATCATATTGTTGTATAATAGACAATTTTTATTAATAATTCTACCTATTTATATATGATCTAGCTTTTAATATTTCCAGTATTCTCTGTGTTTTAAATCATATGATTAATAGACACTAAAAATTCACATGAAATAGTTATGTTTAAAACAAAAAAAGGATAGTATATTTACCTATCCTTAGTTTTATTATTTTATTTGATTTATTGGACTAATGAATCAATTTGCACTGTAGTTTTTGCAGCACTACTAAAATCTCCTACGGAAATTGCTGTATAAGTTTTAGTTGCTCCTGCTGGAATATTATTCATTGTACCCATACCAGTACCAATTAACTTATTGTCTTTATCGTAGAATCCAATTACTAATGTAAAAGTATGCTCTTTGCTATCATCATTTTTAACTTCTCAATTTATTGTAGTCGTTCCTGAATTATCTTTAGAGACTAAATTTGAAAATGTAATTTTAGAATCTGCATCAGGTTTTGATGATTTGACCATTGTATCTACTTCAACTTTATAACTATCTGATTTACTATAATCTTCAGTACCCATTGCTGTAAACATTTTTGCATTTGTAGGTTGTAGTTCATTTACAGTTCCCATCGCTGTTCTAAGAAGTTTCTTTGGTCTTTAACACAAGCACTACAATTCACAATCTTTGACATCAATTATTCCTAAACTCAACTTTTTTATGACACTATCGTACCATATTACATATATTTTTACAATTTTAAGTATGTATTCAAACATTTGTTTATAAACTAACTTTCTAACTTTAAATAAATAAAAATATTTTTAAATTGGATGAAATTATCCCTTTATTATTTAAAAAAATTTTTTATTATTCATATAATCTAGCATATCTAAAATTCAAGGAGGAAAAATAATGAAACAAGATGAGATAAAGGGCTTAACATATGCCCAATTAAAAAAAGAAATAAAAACAATAGAAATTTGCTTAAACAATAATTTTAAAAATAGAACTATTACTGTTGACCAACTATACTGGGAATTAAATTTTTTACTTTATAATGTAGATATACATTGTGATGATTATTTAGAAATATTGGTACGTGAAGGTAAATATATTGGTAGCACATTTCAAAATTTCTATTTTAAAATTGATAAATCCTGTTTTAATATTATGATAAAGTTAACAGAAATTAATGGGACAATAAGCAATATAAAAATCAGATTATTAAATTAATAATAAATAGCAGTAGTTAGAAATTTTGAACTGCACCCTGTCAAGTAGACAGGTGAAATAATAAAAATTATGAAGCTAATATCCTGATTTCGATATTCAATCGGAGTCAGACTTTTTGTATTTTGAATACCACAGGTTAGACCTGTGGTTCTAAAGAGCTTTTAGCTTTGAGTAGAAAAAACAAAACCTCCATTGTAAAATAGTAGTAGGTTTGCCTACCACAACTATAATACAAGGAGGTGTGTCCTAAATGGACAATAGTAGTTTAGCACATAGTAAATGGAATTGTAAATATCACATAGTTTTTGCGCCGAAATATAGAAGACAAGTGATTTATGGAAAGATAAAAGCAGATATAGGAATAATACTAAGAAAACTATGTGATCACAAAGGAGTAGAGATTTTAGAAGCAAATGCATGTAAAGATCATATACATATGCTCGTAAGTATACCACCGAAATTAAGTGTTTCAGCATTTATGGGATATCTCAAAGGTAAGAGTTCACTCATGATTTTTGATAGACATGCAAATTTGAAGTACAAGTATGGCAATAGACAATTTTGGTGTAAAGGATATTATGTGGATACAGTTGGAAGAAACAAGAAGATAATAGAAGAATATATAAAAAATTATGTATTCATCAATTGCTTCTCTTAATTCTTCATATGTATAGAATTTTTGCAAATAGTACATCTCTCATTTGAGAGTTCCCCAAAAAACATCCATTGGTCCTTGTCGATACACCTACTGACACGTGACATGCTTTGAGTTGCATTTATCTTATCCAGTTTAGCTTTGAAAATTCTATTAGTATACTGAAGCCCCCCTGTCACTATGAAAAAGTGACTTTGCATTCGGGCTGGCAATTACTGCTAAGTCAAATGTATCAAAAACAAGTTGATTGTTATTCGAGTGACTGACCACATAAGAGACTATACTCTTATCAGCTAAATCAAATATTTCGCTGAGGTAATCCTTTTGGCCATTAAGTAGCTTAAATTCAGTAACATCTGTTAACCATTTTTCATTTGGGTTCTTTGCATAGAACTCTCTATTTAATTTGTTTTCTGCCGTGATTTGTAGAGTACTTTGAAGATAAGACTTTCTCTTTTTTCGTATAACTGATTTCATGTTAACAGACTTCATTAATCTATAGATTCGTTTATAATTATACTGTTTATTCAGAAGTCGATTTATATTCATTGTTATCCGACGGTATCCATAGATACCATGTACATCTTCATAAATCTTTACGATTTCTTTTAGTATTATTGAATTCTCTTTATCTAATTCAGTCTCTGAACGGTTAATCCATTTGTAGTAAGATGATCGTGCAATGCTGGCTAAATTACATAAATCAGCTATTTGATAGTTGTTTTCCTCGTGTAATTCTTTTATACGTCTATTTTCTGCTTCGATAAGTTTAAATTGTGCAGAAAACTTTTCAGACTCAGTAAACTCGGCAGCTTCTTTGCGCTTACCGCGACGGTCCATTAATGCCTCATATACATTAGCATCATATTTTCTTACGCATGCATAAACTTGTTGATGAGGTAGTAACCGCGAAACGCGGATTTTATACGTTAAGACATATATTACCAAAGTGGCGATGAATTCATAGGAAATATTAAATACATCACTGTTAATTTAATATTTTTTCAAAGATTTCATATTAGCTAATAAATATTTTAGTTAGCGTTATCAATATTATTATCATAATTTAACTAACTCGTTTTGAGAGAATCAACAAAAGCATTATCATATAGTGATTAGACACTATATATATCAATGCATTACACTGATATTATATATTTTTTTGAGTTAGAACTATTTAGTATTAATTCTAAGTCAGAATATTTTGACAAAATATATTTTTGGTAATAACTGTCTTAACGTATATTTTCCGCGTTTTGCGAGCACTACCCCTTGATAAGAAACTTTAAATTTATCAGCAGTCGTTTCATTATTATTCTCACTGCAGAATGCAACAATCTCAATTCTTTCTTCATAAGTAGTTTTTCTTCCCTTAGTCATAATTCTCTCTCCTTGCTTATTGTGAGATTTCAATATCTTATGACTATTATATAAACACCATCAACTTATAGCTTAGGAGCAGACCTTAGCGTATACAAAACAGGGATTTTATATTTTTTAAAATCATCAGAGTATAATTTGCATGTTTTTATGCCTGCTCCCCTTTAAATAATAAATCAACTTCTTGACTCTTAAATATTAAGTTCCTATAGTGATTATTAGCAACAATATTACCCTCTACAATTAACACTTAATCTAAGAATAGAATTGATGCTATTCTATGAGCAATTATAATAATGACTGTTTTTTATCTTTTTCCATCCGTAGTTGATACCCTAGTCTGGATTCTAACTTTGTAATATCTCTTGAATTAATATTTTTTCCATTTTCCGCACATCATCTAAAATTCCAAGCATCCTATCAATAATTGTTCTATTCTTTGTAATAGAATATTTAATAGAAAGTGAAACTAATATAGTAAATTTATTTAGGATCTGCTTATATGCTAATAAAACCTCTTCTGAGTTTGCTAAATAACCATTATCATCCATGTATTGTATACGTTCTATCATTAATACTTTGTGATCATTTAAAATTGCTAAACTCTTTGTAAGGCCTTTATATATCTCTGATGGTTGTTTCAAAAAACTAATTAGCAAATCATATACTTCAATTCCATATGCCCTCCTATCAAATGGGTTCTCTGCACACCGAAACTTTTCTGAATAATCTGTTGATTGATATAGCTCTGAAAATTGCTCTTTAACAAATTCCTTATCAAAAGTATACTTTGCATTACCGTAAAAGTTTAATAATGCAACGCCCCCTTTTTCATAATAGAAAAAGTCTGTTTCTAACGTTATATCATTATATCCTCTCTCAAATTCTTCAAAAGCAATTGTTTCGTATACAAATTTTGAAGATTCATTAAATGTAAAATCACCAACATATAATACCTGCTTATCTATACTATATCCATAGATAAAAATATCATGTGGCATATGAAAATGACCTTTTCCTGCATTCGTCTTAGAAATATAAAATTCATCTACTACTAAATATACATAATTTTCTGTATCAATTGCCATAATAATAAAATTAATTATAGAGTCTGATAATTGTTTAACTGTCCTACGTGTAAGTTGTGAATGTAAAATCCATGGACAATTTTTCTCTGCATGATAGCTTGGCAATATAGCCACATCAAAAGAACCTCCACCATAAATATTGACCTCTCTTATTCCTCCTACAAACTGAATATAATTACTATAAATCCATGATTTCGTACAACTATAATTATTTAAAATAGACATTAATCCTGCTGTAGATGGATGACATGTAATCATTGGATATGTAACCGGTAATATTTTTTGTTTCAATAGAATCACCTTCCTATAAGTGTATACTTTCATTCTGTACTATTTATTCCTATAGTATTAAACAACATTCTTTCAATAATTTCGCCATATTATATGCAAATCTCTTAATTGCAAATATATCTTTTTCCCTGTCAGGTTGACTTCTCCAAGATGCAATTTGTGCCGATGGTGGATTGTACATTGGCACAAATTCACAGGCCTCAAGAATATTCACACAATACTCAGCAGCTTCCAGTACATCATCAGCAGTTCTTATTTTACTCATGAATAAGGTTGTTTCCTCCACACGTAGCACATCTTCAACTGCTTTTATTGCGTTATAAGCATGTCCCTCTTTGTTTGGGTTTGGCAATATACGTTTACTTGTCTTATTTCGATAAAATCCAAACAATGCTGCTATAATAGCAGGATCACGGATTGTTCCGTCTGGATAGATAAGTCCATGGATATCCCCCCAAAATCCTTCTGATACCAAGCAAAATAAATACCATCCAATATGATATCGCTCACAAAATTCTAATTCAATATCATATGGATTGGCTCTTCCTATACAACCGGTTTCTGTGTTCAATAATAATTTATTTCCATATTGCTTTGCTAATTTCTCTGCCCTTAGATATGTATTTTCAACTCCTGCGCGAGTAGATTGATACTCATGGAAACTAATAACATCTACCAAGTCCACAGTAGATACACAATGTTCAACCTGCTCATGCCCTACTGTAATTGGTGTCTTTTCATCAAAATTACGAACTATATGACATAACCTTCGTATATATGCTGTCAGATTATCAAAACGTTCTCCTCGCTCTTTCTTTGGAGATTTTCTTATATAATCATTACACATAGGTTCATTTATTATATCCCACATTAATAAATTAGGTTCTTCAGCAAAATTATGTATTATATCCTTAGCATACTCTTCCTTTACTTTCCATTCATATTCAGTGGGTTCCTGAAAATCAACAATAAAATTCCCATTCCAAATAATAGGCATTACCGAAAGGTTGTACTTAAAACATGTATGAATAAAACTTTTTACTAATTCAATATATGCCTTAGAATCTTTCTCCCACTCATCCTGTAATATCCAAAACCGAATTGAATTAATTTGTAAGCGTTTAGCACAGGAAAGCTCCCTATGTAATTGTTTTTCTGATTTTGATGGATCTGGATTATGACAAACACCACGAATAAAACTATAATCACTTTTTATTTTCATAAATTTTTTCTTGTATAATAAAAATATTCAAAATTTAATATACATTTTCCTTTCTAAATTTTTTCTGTAAAATCGCATAAAAAATTATAACTATTCAGCTGTATTAATTAATAACATAAAAATATAAACTATACTTAGTAAAATACAATACTATTAGAATTAAACGTATATTTTAGGGGAATAGGTATTTACTTAATTTGAGTATTATGTGATTATTTAATTGTAAGTATCTAAGTAATTACACAAATTTACACTATTGGTTATTTTACCATATAAATTATAAAAAATAAACAATTTACATATTTTTTATTTTATATATAACTCAAACTTCGCAGAAGAATAATAACTACAAACCCTTATATATTAAGGGCAATATAGTTTTAAATAGCAGTAAAATTAAAATTTATGCTACTTTGGAGGATGTTAATTTTTGTGAAAGATATTTAGGTAGTTTTGTAATAAAAGCCTCAATCAAAATATCTATTTGTTCCTTGGTTAGAAATAATACTTCTTGTAAAGTTTCCTGTAAAATATCAAGAATAACTTTTAAAGCTTCTGAAAATTGTATATCTTGAAGCTCATCAAAATTAAGAAAAAATAGTTCGTCCATGGTACGTGAATCTTGATTATTTCTGTTTTCAACAGCTAACATCATATATCTGATTATTATAATTGCAGTATGTGCAATCATTGAATCATAAGAAAGACCTTGAAATTCTTTTCCAAGATTCAAATAAGATTTACATACTTTAAAGAAAACTTCAATTGTCCAACACTTGGCGTAAATAGAAATTATTTCTTATACTGATAAGATTAAATCAGTAGAAATAATCCCAATCCATTTTTTCTTGTTATTACGGTCGCGTACAAATACTATTTTTACATCCAAAGTATTGTCAGTTGCATCATATATTTGTGCCTTTACAGATAATAAATATTTTGACTTGCCAGGACGTTTTCTTTGAGATTTATATATTTCAAAGAAAGTTTTCCTTTCTCCTTCAAAAATGTATTTAATTTTGGTAGTATTTTTAAGCCTACTACAGTATGTAGTTTAAGCTCAAATATTCTCATTATAGTAACAGGATAAGAAAACCAACTGTCAAATAATACATGTTTTGCTGGGATTCCAGCTTTAACAGTTGCTTTAAGCATTTCAATCATAACATCAGGAACCTTTGATATAGCTTGTTTTCTTCGTTTATATGCAACTGAATTCTTGTTGAGATTTTCTTTCATCTCACAATATCTATTTTTTTCTTTTTCAGAACTTTGTAAGTTAAATGAAAGCTGTAAAAATATATTACCATCAGTCCAAGCAACTTTTCTTTTATTCTGTCTTCTTGGCCTGGTAGTTGTACAGACATTAATTCAATATCTTTAGGAAGATAACTTGGCCACTTTCGGTAAATAGATGCCTCTTAACCAGGATATGAAAAATATAATATTCTTAACTTCGTTTTTTCAATAGGCTTAAATATTTTAATTCATTTTTGAATTGTACCCATAAAACTTCTCCAATCACGTCCTAATCAGTTATATTACTTAACATATTCAAAACATAACTTTCTATTTTTGAATATGAATTGAAAGTTTTTTCCATCAAATATGCCTCATCTATCACTATATTAAAAGTATCTTCAATTCCAATAATTAACTTAACCATTCCGATAGAATTCAAACCAACTTTCTCTAAATCAATATCACTTAATAAAATATTTATTTCTACAGGTTCGGGTAATATAGTATTAATTAGGTTAATCAATTTCTCCTCAATATTTTTATGATTATCTATATTTATATTCATTAATATTTCTCCTTTCCATAATATAAATCAATTTTACATTAAATCCACGCTTTTTTAAACAAAATTTTCCATATTGTAAGAATATGTTCATATATATTAATATTAACAAAAGCTCCAATGTAAAAAATTAGAAATTTATTCACTTTTTATGTGTCTTTTTTCAATATATAATTGCATTGGGGATTACAAAAGTATTGCCACTTCCTGATCCAGCTCCTACTTCTACATTAATAAGATTTCCTGATTTTAATTCATACTCTAGTTGTATTTTTACTCCTGAAGGTTGATAGCATCCACCCGATCCTGGATAAGTATTTTTATAGCTTTTTGGTACTTGAAAAGCAGTAGAATCAAGTATCCTTATTCGTTTGAAATATTCATTCCATATACTTGGTATACGAGTATTATTTGTTATTATTTGATGTATGAGTTTTTCAAAAATCTTCTTTAAAAACTCCACACATCTTTCATTTAAACGTTGATCTAATTCCTGATTTGAAATAACTACACCTATTTTTGCACTAAGTTTTGTGCATAATATAACAAGTGTATTATTGGTAAGCTCTATATCCATAAAACAACATAAACAAACGAATTCTCATGCTTCAATAAGAACCTATTTATGCTTACATAATTATGGGCTATTCACTGTTTAATATGTTGAATTCATATTATCCACATCTAACAATAATAACTTAATTAAATAACTTTATTCATTTCTTCAAGAATTGTTTTAACATCATCAATAATAATATAATCTGCATAGTCAAATATTGGTGCATTCTCATCCTTATTAATAGCAACTATAATATTGGCATTCTTAATTCCTACTATATGCTGACTTGCGCCAGAGACTCCAAAACCTACATAAACATTAGGAGCTATACTTATTCCTGATTGTCCTACCTGCCTTAATTTATCAATATATCCTTCATCAACAGCAGCTTTTGTTCCTACTACTGTTGCACCACATCTATAAGCTAAACTTTTTATCATCTCAACATTATCCATACCACCTACCCCTCGTCCAATTGCAAAAACTACTTTAGCTGATTGGCAATCATTGTTCTCAACTTTTTTATATAATTCTCTTTTTATTAATTCAACCCTAGATGTGAATAAATTATCCGTTAACTGCTCATATTCAAAGCATTCAATATTTATATCTGGTACACTGTCACATTCTTCAACTTTAAATACATTTCTCTTTACAGTGCACATATTTATCTCAGAATTAACACATTTAATTTTTGCAATTACAGAAGCATTTAATGCAGCTCTTGAAAATATATATTCATTTTCACCATTTAATGAAACATCGATGCAGTCTGCTGTCAATCCTGAATTAAACTCAGTCGATAAAACTGATGCCATATATTTTCCTGGTTTTGTAGCTGGAAAAAGCATCAAAGATGGTTTATTACTATATACCATCTTTTTTAATATATTAGCACGTATTCTTACATCATCACTTTCACACTCTGCAAAGATAACCTTAGCACATCCATACCTAAACAACTTCTCCATTGCTTTTTGATTCTTAGTACCTATACAAATAAATGTAACAACTTCATTTGTATAAGTACTGAGTTTGCTTGCTTTGCATATAAGCTGAAGTATATGCTCATTATCATACCCATCACTATCACATATCACCCAAATACTATCGCTCATCAATTATTTTCCTCCTGTTCTCCCTTGAATAAGCTGGCATATCACATCCACTTTTTCCTTACTATCCCCAAATATCCTTTCTCCATTTTTTTTATTAAAGTCTGATTTAACTTTCAACACTTTAGTCCTAGAGCCTTCTATTCCACACTGAGCTTTATCTAATTTTAAATCATCAATATTCCAAATATTAATAGTTTTTCTTTGAGCATGCTTTAAACCAATTAAGCTAATCTTTTTAGAAACTATTGTAAATTCTTTGAACGAAATTAATACAGGAAGCTTAACTTTCAGCGTATCACAATATTCATTATTAGTAGCTTTTACAACTACATATTCATCATCAAAGTCAATAACTTCTTCAACATCTGTAATACACGGTATATTAAGTCTTTCTGCAAGTCCAAATACCACTTGTCCAGTCTCACCATCAACTGATTCTGCGCCACATACAATCAAATCATGTCTATCTATATTCTTTATTCCCTCTGAAAGAATATAAGTTGTAGCCACAGTATCTGAACATGCAAATACATCATCCTTTAACCAGTATACATCGTCAGCACCTAGGGCCATACTTCTTACAAGTGAATATTTAATGGAATCACCCCCCATACTTATACAACTTACATTACATTCTCCCTTTTCCTTAAGTTTAACAACATTTTGTAACGCTAATAAATCATACGGATTAATAGTGTATTTATCATGTTCTAACGTATCTTGATATACCAACTCCGAAGATACTACTTTTATACACACAATTATATTCAATTAAAATTCCTCCTAGAATAATATAGTCATAACCATAAGCTATGATAATTCCAATAATATATCACTAAGTTTGAGAAGGAACTCACCCCCATTACAGCATTTCAACTTCTGATGCATGAATAATTTTCTTTTATTATTAATTTTCACTCATAGATTTTCATCTTAACCTTATGTAATATACTTTAATTATCAGGTAGATCAAGTTTTTTCCTACTTAAAAACCTTCTCTAATAAACAGAATCATATCCGTAGGTTTATGCTGTTCTCCATTTAAATTTTTATATTTAAGCTTATTGTGAACACATACTATATCTTCACTTTACGTTCTGGATTATATACTCAATATATCTTAATAAAACACTAACTGAACTCTAATCTTACTACCAAAATAAAGTATTCTGTAAATATCTAATATAATATTTCAGTCAGTTCAAATCTCATTAAATGTCTATCGTGACCCAGCTCCATTATTAAACCAAACTTTAAACTTGCAAAGATAATAGTCCCCATTCGTTTCAAGTAAATGATTGTAATAACAAAGATATCAAATCTAACGTTAGTAACTACTAAATTAACTGTATTCTCTGAAAGCCCAAACTATCTCTCAACCAGTTATAATACTACAGTTACTCATGAAAATATCCTGCATAAATACCTTATGTGAACACCAATACTTATATATTATTTATTACTTAAAATTTTCTTATCTCTAAAAACAACTTAAATAAGACATCTCAAATGTTGTATTTTTTTGCATTTCATTTGTTCCTGAATAAATACTACATGCTAATGAATCTCTTAATTCACGTTCCATCTCATATTCTTTTGTGTAACCATATGCACCAAATATTTGAATAGCATCCCTACATGTTTTTATATAATTCTCACTTACAAACACCTTAAATATTGATGTTTCTAAAAATGCTGTTTTACCACTGTCCTTCAGCCATGCAATTTTGTACATCATAAGTCTTGCCATCTCAATACTTACCTGCATTTCTGAAATTTTATGTGATACTGCTTGAAACTCTCCTATTGGTTTGTTAAATTGTTTTCTTGACTTTACATGTTCAACACATCTTTCCATAATACGTTGCATAACACCAATATGAGGTATAAATTCATAACAACGTTCCCACTCAAGTGCATTAGTTAACAGAAAATCCCCCTGATTGACTTGTCCTAATATATTCTCTTTTGGAATTCTACAATTTTCAAATATTACTTCTGATGTAGGGCATGCTCCAAGTCCCATCTTTTCAATATCAGCACCTATCTTTACTCCTTCAAAAGTCTTCTCGACGACAAATGCAGTAATTCTTTTATATGGTTCTATTTCAGTTAAAGCAAATACAATGAAAATATCTGCAATTGGACCATTAGAAATAAACATCTTGCTTCCATTTAACACATAACAATCATCTTCTTCCACAGCCCTTGTAATCATAGATAAATCATCAGTACCAGCTTCTGATTCTGTTATTACTATGGCACCGATTTTTTTCCCGGATACCATCTGATTTAAATACTTATCCTTTAAGCCTTTAGAACCATATAAGTATATTAAGTTCTGTGAAACCCATATGTGATTATTTATTACAAATATAAATCCATTATTTCTACAAGAATATCCTAATGCCTCAAAAACAATTGCTGCAGTCAGATAACTTTCATTAAGTCCACCATATTCTTCACTTATAGTTATTCCTAAAATTCCAAAATCAGATACTTGTTTCCACATATCTTGTGAATATTTTTCTAAATACTCTGGAGTATTCAAATAATTCTTCGCAAACTCCATTGTTTCTCTTTTAAATTGTTCCTGTTCTTTTGAAATAGTAAAATTCATATTAGTTACTCCTCACATTACATTATTATTTTTCCTTAAATACTATTTTAGAAGATTCATCAATCTCAAATTTGATGCATAAGTCCATAATTTATGTCTATTCATACCCAAACATAATTAATTTATATAAGCTACAATGTCTCTTTAATATTTTTTACATTTTTCAGGAAATCATCTATTCTTTTTAAATCAACCTCGAATTTCATTTCATTGTCAGTTTTGTATATTTCAGCATAGCTGCCTCCCCACCTTTTGACATTACCCTACATGACATAAGAAGTAATTTAATACACCAGCTATTATATCCTCTTTCCACTATTGTAATGCCAATCTTATCATAAGTCCTATATTTATCATCAAGCTGTGCTACCAACAATATATATTTATCTGAATCAATCATTGCAACTAACTCATCATAAGAATAAACAGTTCCTGTGGAACTCAGGCGATGTATCCTTACAGTAAATATTAGGGGGTTGTATATCTCTTGCAATTATACCTTTTGCATACATTCCAATTACAGCACTTTCTAAGTGCGATACATCAGTCTGATGTTTCTTTATACTTTCACTATTTCTATTATTTGAGGTATTCTTATTTTCATAATCATACTTAGAATATCCTAGATGTTCTTCCATCTCCGCTTCCAGCATCTGCCAAAGCAATCCTCCAAACAAATCATTTAGTGCATTTTGTATATCTTCAGTTGTTTTTATATCTGAATTATTTAAAATTAAACTAATTCATCCTTAGATGAAGATATAGCCTTCACTCCATTCATTCTGATAATTTATTCAGGCGTTTGCGAAACGCCACAACCTGCGTAAATTCGAGATATTTTTTGTTAAAAAATAGAATAACTCCTCACTGATTTATGGTGAAATTGAATTGATTAAGAAACAAAATCACCATATACCTCAGAAAGGAGTTATATATATGATAACATATAAACAACTTTCTTTAGCAGATGTTTTTCTGATTGTAAAGAAAAATTTGAAAACGACAAATACCAGTTTATTTCTTTACTCAAAGATACTATTGATCTTGATGATTTAGTTCCTGCTTCTTTCATTAAGCATTTTTACGCGTCCACTGGAAGGCCGAGAAAATATCAGCTTTATGCCATGATTAGCGCTTTAATTTTACAACGTATTTTTTCTATTCCTACAGATTCTCTTTTAATTATTTTCCTTAAATATTCTCAAGAGCTAAGAGACTTTTGTGGCTTTTTGAAAGTTCCTTATGCCTCTAAGTTTACTCGTTTTAAACAGGATTTTCTTATATTTCTAATAAAAATTTCATTCAGTTTACCTCTCCTCGTATAATTAATCTTGTAGTTAGTTTTAAGTTAACTTCCAGTATCTAAACTAACTACAAAATGCTAAAGATTACTGGAAATTATAAGAACAGTATAAAATTGCTTCTAACTGTCAATATTTATAATGAAGACTTGGCGTAAGGCTATTCAGCTTCTCCTTGTTGACCACTTAGGTGGTAATTCTTAAATAGAGTGTTTTCCCTACTTGTATTGTTGACTTCTTAGCCAGTCGGAGTGTTCTAACTAAATTAGACATATAATAAGTACTATTTTCTTTTAATTTTATATAATTCCATTTAATGTTTTATTTTTAATTTATGTATAAATATCGAATAATATATTTACACTAATCTTAAAATTAAATTCATAATATTTTTATAAATTTAGATAGACCTGCATTATATCTATAGTATTCCTCTTTGAATAATTCTCTAACTCTATTAGCTCTTATATTCATAGAATCTATAATAACTCGATTAAAGTCAAATATAATATTTTTTATTTTGTCTAATGAACTATTAATTTAAATCACCAACTTAATTATATTTACTTTTTGTAATAAATCTTATATCCAAAGTTAATCTTAATCTTTGTATTGACTCTCTTACTGCTTTATTCATCTCAATTATATTTTTATTTGTTTTAACTAATTCCATATCACTCTCTAAGTAATTATTTTTATTGATAGCATATCCATCAAATCCAGCTAAATATATTTCATGTACTGATAATCTATTAAGTAAATTAATTAACATTAAACCTGCATTATCAGAAATTAATTGATTGTCTATAAGCAAATCTGAATAATTTACTATTGAATATATATTATTCAGATTTGCAGTAATATTAGAAGTAAGTATCAGATTTGCACGTTCAGCTATCTTTATTATATCAGCTAACTCATCAAATCTTTTTTGATTACTAATGAATACATAGTCACTGTTTATTGCTTTTGGAATAAAATTAATACTTATTACAAATAAATTATCATTGTCTATAATATCATTTATCAAATTTCTATTTACCTCTAAAGATTTACCAGGTGCAAGTATGAGCACTTTTTTACCATTTATTGTATTTTTTAATTTTTCTAGATCATCATTGTCATCTATATATTTTTTCTGATACTCCATATACACTTGTTCAATATAACCTTTATCATATACAACACGTTTTTCAGCATGCATATTTTTTAAAATAGTACTTATTGATTTTATCGTAATAGTTTGTTTGTCCATTAAATATGTTGCATAGTTAGGATGACAATTATTAATAGCCGCTAAGCAATAGGGCGCTGAATATCCCCATGAATACTTCGCATAAATATTATTTAAATGCTCATCTATTATCTCTAGTAAATACTCAATATTGTATCTTTCTACTAAACTTACATTTATATATTGAGCTAATAATTCTGTACATAAATTACCTGAACCTCTTCCCATACCAAAAACAGATGAATCTATGATAATTGTTCTTTTAGTTTGCAACATCATTAACTCTTGTGCATTTGAAAAAGATAGTTGTAAATTATTATGTGAATGGAAGCCAATGTGTATATCTTTATTAAGATTATTATCTATTAAATAATACATTCTCAATAAATTATTTTTATACAACGAACCTAATGTATCTACAATGTAAAATGCATATGGTTTTATATCGTTAACCTTATTTATAAGATTTATAAGATTTAAATCATCATAACTTGCTACACATATTGGTTGCACAAAAACTTTATATCCTTTATACATTAAATCTTTGCAGACTTCTAATGCTTCTTCTATTTCACTTTCATGAAATGTAACCCTTATACCATCTATAGACTTTCCATCATAAACAGGGATATTGCTTATGACTGAATTAGGATATGCTATCATACCCACATACATTATATTATCCTTTTTATCAATTATATAATCTTTAACCTTAGATACATCTTTAAACAAGGTTGTATCTTTATTTCCACCTTTATAAGTTAAGAATCCACATTCAATAATATCAATATTAGCCTGTGATAACTTTGATATTATTTTTTTAATTCCACGTTCTCCAAACATCCAATTATTAACATAACCACCATCACGTAGAGTACAATCTAAAATTTTTATACTACTCATTTGTTATTTCTCCATTTTTTAAACGCTTTCCAATAATCCTTCTTACCTTTTCTAAATCTTTTGGAGTATCTACTGAAAGTGATTTAGATTTAATTAATGAGTACTTAATACTTATTCCATTCTCAATAAATCTTAAATGATCTATATCCTCAATTTTTTCTAATATACCTTGTGGAGTTTTAACAAAAAAATCTAGTGCTTTTTTATTAAAACCTTCAACTCCTACATACTTTTTATATTTGAATAATAAATTTTTTTTTGGAAAAGGTACTATGCTTCTTGACATATATAATGAATAATTCTTTTTATTGGTAACTATTTTTATATTGTCTGGATCTAAAGTTTCTACTGGATCTTCTAAGTTTCTCATTAATCCAAAAACACATGGCTTTTCATTACTAATTAAATCTTCATTTATTATCTTATTTATAGCATTTTCTTCAATAAGTGGTTCATCCCCATTAACACATACATAAAGGTCTGCCTCAATCTTCTCTGATAATTCATGAATTCTATATATATGATTGGGATGTTTATTAGATGTCATTATATATTTCATTTCAAATTCACTACACGCTCTTGCAATTTTTTCATCATCTGTTGCTATAATAACATCATTAAATCTCTTTACCTTAATTACTGTATTATATACCCACCAAATCATTGGTTTTCCACAAATGTCTGCTAATGGTTTTCCTTTAAATCTTGTTGAATTATATCTCGCTGGTATAATTGCTATTATTTTCATATTTTTTACCTCATACTTCAAATCAGAGCCACCCGTAAACAGCTCTATATATTCTTTTATTACATTACATCATCGCCATAGTCTTAGAATAAAACTCTCTGGTTTAAAAAAATGTATAAAATTAACATCATTATAGCTCTTATAGAAATGTTCTTAAATTCATGTATTTACAAATTTTATCTAATTTTATAAAATTAATCATATTGGGTGGTTGCTCAATAGAGCAAGCTGCTGCACTATAATTTGGATCAACAGCATAATGCTTAACATAAATTTTTTCATCATAATTTGTAAATATCATAGAAGAATCTTTTATGATTTTAGTTTTAAATGAATCAAGCTTAATTGATAATCCAATCCCTCTGTATTTAGCATAACTTTCTTTTAAACACCATATATCATAGAAAAGTTTACTACGATAAGGAACTAGTGTACTTATTAAATCTTCATATTCTTCTGTTGTAAAAAAATGCTTTGCAATATCAAGTCTACAGTCAGATATATATTCAATATCAACTCCAATTTCATTATTACTCACGCCTAAAAATATCCATTTATTAGAATGTGCAATACTAAAATAAAATTCAGCATTGTCAGAATAATATGGTTTTCCATAGACATTTGTATGAAATTTTATACTACTATTAGTTATATTAAATTTTTGGCATATTAAATATCGAACTAATACATCCGCATATAGTGATCTTTTTTTATCACTAATATAATGGAATTTTCCAATCTGTTCTCTTTTGCTATCTGATATACATTTCATGAAAAAATCATATTTAGTGTGATCTATTATCTCCTCAATATTTAAAGCATACAATTCAATCATAATAAATGCGCCTCAATTCCATTCTCATATCACCATTTATAAAGGTTTAAGAAATTTTTTATCACCTCTTAAATTTGGTAATCATTCTACAACGATTGCCTCAAAAACATGATAAAAATGTCCATTAATCATTTTTCTTCTTATTATTAACTATAATATTAGCTAACTTCTTAATTATTCGGCTAACATCCATAATCGGCAAAGTTAAAAATTGTTGCTGAAAAATCTGCACCTGCAAAATTATCATCATTTAATAATATAGCTTCATCACAACCTAAAGCAATACACTTTTTTTAAACCTTTATTGCTTTATTAGGTCCCATAGTTATGCAGATAACATGTACTTTTAATGAGTATTTTAACTCAATCGCTATCTTTAATGCGAACAAATCATACGGATTAATATCAATGCCAGCTGTTTTTATTTATCAATAAGTTATAATCTAACAGTTTTTATACAAACAACTATAGTCATTTTAACTCCTTTACTTCATTTTATTTAGATAAGACCATCTTTAATAACTGCTATATTCTCCTAAACATAAATCATAAATATATGCTACTCACAGTTAAAAGGAATTGGTGAATAATATATTTCATATAACAACTTACTTACAAAACTCTTTAAATTGACTAATTATATTCACTGCTAATCAATTTAAATATTGTATTTCTTTGAACTTCGGAAGTGCCGGAATAAATACTTGAAGCAATAGAATCACTGAATTCACTTCCAATTCCAGATTCTTTTGTATAACCGTATGCACCATATATTTTAATGGTATCCAAACATGTCTTAATATAACTTTCACTTACAAATAATTTAAAAATTGAAGATTCAAGATACGCATGGTAATTATTATCCTTCATCCAAGCAATTTTGTATAAAAGCAACTCAGCTAATTCAATGTTCATTTTCATATCAGCTATTTTATGAGATATACCTTGAAAGTCACTTATTTTTCGTCCAAATTGAATCCTATTCTTACTATACTTAATTGATTTTTCCATTTGCCTTTTCATAACACCAATATGACTTGCAAATTCAAAACATCTTTCCCATTCTAATGCAAAACTTATAATGCTCATTCCAGAACCTATGTTTCCCAAAATATTTTTATCAGTAATAAAGCAGTCTTCAAATGTTACTTCTGCCATAGGACATGAATTTAATCCCATTTTTTCTATATATTTACCAATCTTTACTCCAGGATTTGATTTTTCAACAATAAAACTAGTAACTCCATTAATCGAATTAGGTTTTCCAGTGACAGCTAATACAACAAATATATCAGCAATTGGTGCGTTTGAAATAAACATTTTATTACCATTAATAATAAATCCGCCGTCTACTTTTACAGCTTTAGTCTTCATACTATAAGCATCCGATCCTGAATTTGATTCTGTTAATGCAAAAGCACCAATTAAATTTCCAGAAATCATAGAACCTAAATACTTTTCTTTTTGCATTGAGTTTCCACATTTATAAATTAAATTTTCACAAACCCATAAATGATTATTTATAGCAAATATAAATCCATTATCTTCACAAGCATATCCCAATGATTCAATTATAATTGCTGTAGTTAAATAATCTTCACCAAGTCCGCCCATTCCATTTTCTACAGGTAATCCAAACAAACCAAAATCAGCACATTTCTTCCACAACTCTTTTGAAAAACCTTCTGTTTCAAAATTATTCAGTTCTTTTTGTGCAAATTCAATTATCGCCCGTTTGTATTCTTGTTGCCTTTCTGTAATTTTAAAATCCATATTGCACTCCTAATTTATATTTTTAATTTAATCATATTTTCTGTCATATTTACGAAATATTTAATAGTTTCTAACTTATTCGCCAAATAACTATTCGGAACCTCTATTTAAAATTTTTCTTTTATTAATACAATTAACTGTACATAAGTTAAGGAATTCATTCCTATCTCAGTAAGCCTAATAGTATAAGGACTGCTTAAAAACTCATCATTTTCACTACTTTGTGGCGATAACTCAATATAATAAAGTCATAAATTATTTTTTCTATCATAACCTCCTCCGTATAATAAGTTTTGTAGTTAGTTTTAATTGAATTTCCAGTAACTAAACTAACTACAAAATGCTAAAGTTTACTGTAAATTTTAAGCTACAGCATATAAATATTCCTCCTATATAAGTTGCACTAATGACTCTATAATACATTTTATGCCAATATCCATGTATATTGGTATATTGATTGCAATTTTAGAATTCACTATAAGGGATTAATCACAACTTATATAGATTAATATTAAAAAAAAGAATTTGTGTAGGTATATTCTTTTTTTTTCTAAAGACAACTTAATAAACTTCCAATTTATTTTTAATTCTATCTTGACATATTACAAGTCATTTTTAAAAAAAATATCTCTGCCAGAATATTTTTTGTTTCAAATATCACTAAACAAGCATACTTTTATATGTCCTAAAGTGAACAACATTTTAATTCATTGCCTCCAACATAAATGTAATTATTACATTTATGTTGGAGGCTCTAGTATATATACATGCTTTTCTTTCTCAATCTTATTAATCAATTTCCTGAAAATCTCTTTTTCTTTATTCAATAGTTCAGTTAAGTATTTTCCAGCGTTTATGTAATTGGATTTATCATAACCTTTGATACTGTTTTTTAACATCATATAATTAAAGAACTCCCATTTTCCAATTAACAACTTAAATGATTTACTTAAGTTTGAATAGTCCTCTCCAAAATGGCTATCTATAAATGATACAACAAATTGCCTACTAGCTAGTATTCCATTATATTTTATCGCAAAAAATAAATTATTAGAATTTTGTGCAATTTCATTTTGTGTAAAGAAACTTCCAAACCGACTTACTTTATTTGAAAAATCATACAAATACTTTATATATGATTTTGAACCATATACATGAGCTACTAAATTCTTATAGAAATAAGAAAATTTTAGATCATTTGTTATATTATTTATTTTATTACATACCATTTCATAATCAAAATCATAATATTCAAAATTTGAAATTTTCATAGAATTATAAAAATCATCTAAATTAAAATGTCCCTGGTATGTAGTTATTGTTTTTAAAGTAGGCACAAAACAATCCGATATATATACTAAATTATCATCATACCCATATACTGTAATTATGTGATTTCTACTTTCATTTAACTCTTTGTATATATTGTGGTAAGTTAAGTATTCAGTATTGGCCACTACTATAGTCGGCATGTTGTTATTTATTCTATTTTTGAAAAAATCTGTAAATTCAGATTTACTTGAAGGGGCTCTTTTGACTATTAAATATTCATTTAAATATTTAAAAAATGTTCCCATAATATCAGAAGAATAATGATGAATTTTAATCTCATTAATACTTGTAATAGTTTCAGGCCAATCATATGATAACTTTAGACCATCACCATAAAAAAATAATTCATTATCTGAAATTGAAATATTCAAATTGGAAAATAGATTTGCAAAGGAAGATATAACACAAACACTTCCTACTTTAGTTGTAAAATTTTCTAATGTCATCATTTTTTCACTTCCTGTTAACAGATTAGATTTTGAAATATATAATTCACATGAGATAAAATTGAAAAACTAATTTTCTATTTCTTTCATCATTTTTAATGCAACAAAATTAATTTCCAGTACTAACATATCTTTTAGAGCCAATGTTAAATACCATATACGATAATACAAACATTATTATTCCAATACCCAAACTTAATAGTGGATATACTAATAAAGGTAATTTGGCTTCATCTGATTTATCCAACAAATATAACATTGGATAATAATTTACAAAAGCTATAGGAAAAACATATGTTAATATAACTTTAATGATTTCATTATAAATAGTAATAGGATAAAATACGAATTTTCTTAAATTCATTATAGTTAAAAATACAGATCCAATCTTTGTGACCCAAAAGCTTAATGATCCAATAAATATATGCATAGACGAATAAATCAAAATTGCAGCAATAATTATTATTATAAACATAAATATTTTTAGTGGAGACCACACAATATCTGATGTGATAAAATAATAGATAAAAATAACAATAGATAAACTTAAATTAGCCAAAAATGATAAATCAAATGTTCTACATAATAAATGTGAAAACAAACCAATTGGTTTTGTCATAAGCGTATCTAAATTACCATTATGAACTAAAGACTCCAGCTGCAACATAGGTGACCAAAATATCATACCAGAAAATGAAATAGCAAACTGATTAATATTATAAAGCATTAATACATCATAGAACTTCCATCCACCTACAACATTAAAAGAACTCAACAATATCCATATACTTAAATATTCAGCAACCTTCCGAATTATATTGGCAAAAGCTCCGAAAAAAAAAGCCATTCTATATTCTAAAGTGGATTTTAAATACATTTTCATTAAAGAAAAATAAATCCTCATTATTATCCTCCTTGAACTGACAATTTCTTATTTCCTCTGTTCCACAAAGCTATACAAATAATGAATAAAACAATTATCCAAATTATCTGCTTAATAAAACCTTGATAAATATATTGAATATCAAATTTATTTAAACTAATTGATATTGGGAAATAATAAATTAAATTAAAAGGCAAAAAATTAGCCAACATAAGAAAGTCACCTTTAAAGAACCATAACGGTATAAATGCACCGGAAAATAACTTAACAAAACCATCTAAAATTGTTGCTAATTGCCAAATATTTAAAAACCAAAATGAAATTAATCCGATAGCATAATTGATCAAATAATACAAAATCATACTATTTAATATACTGATTGTAAATAAGCCTAGATCTTTAATTGCAATAGAATTTCGGCCAAAAGAAATTATACAAAATAAAAGCATAGGTAAAAAATTAAAAACAACATTGAAAAATAAATTTGAAATTTCATTACATATTACTTGTACATGAAAACTTACCGGTCTAATACAATCAATTGATATCTGTCCTGAAGTAATCCTATCTTGAATATTTGAAACAATATTATTGTTTATTATTAACGTTACAAACATACTTATTATTACATACTGAATCATTTCACTTAAATGAACTTCAGACGTATTAGCTAAAATCACATTTTTGCCATTATACAATGCCTTCCATATTGAAATTTCAATAATAATCCCAAGAATAGCACCTATAATTGTAACAACAGTAAATGTTTTATACGTTGTTTGGCTCTTGAATGAATTTCTAATAGAATACTTAATATATTGCAAATCCTTATCAGCTCCTAAAATATTATAAATCAAATGAAATTACAACTTATACATACATGATACATCTAATATGACTTATTTAAATAAAGATCATGAATGATATTTTCAAGCGTTGTCCGTTGAACAGAAAAATCAAGAACATTATACTTCATAAACAGTTTTTTTAATATTTCGCTATGATTCACTTTGGTATAGTCATACTGAATAGTTAATTTCTTTTCTTCAATTTCCACATTTTCAAAGCTTGTTAATAATTCATCATCTTCCCACCTAGCAATAGATTTTCCAAACTCTACTGTAAGCCTCTCCTGCCGACCATATAATTCAAACAATGTCTCAATATTGCCATCAAATAATTTCATTCCCTTATCAATTAAAATAACCCTCTTACAAAGTGCTTCAATATCACTTAAATCATGAGTAGTAAGCACAATCGTTGTTTTATATTGTTTGTTTATTTCCACAATAAATCTTTGAATGTTTCTTTTTGAAACAATATCTAAGCCAATTGTTGGTTCGTCTAAAAAAACAACCGAAGGATTATGTAGAAATGCTGCACAAATTTCTGCACGCATTTTCTGTCCTAAACTCAGATTTCTAACAGGAATATCATAAAATTCATGAAGATTTACAATTTCATTAAAAGTATCTAGACATTTTAAATAATCCTTATTAGTTATTTTATACATACCCTTCAATAATTGAAATGAATCTCTTACAGGTAGATCCCACCATAACTGAGATCTTTGTCCAAATACAACACCCATATTATAGGCATTTTCTTTTCTGTTTTTATAAGGTCTTGTACCATTAAGTTCAACTCTTCCAGATGTAGGCGTTAATATACCACACATTAATTTTATTGATGTAGATTTTCCAGCTCCATTAGGTCCTATATATCCTACTATTTCACCTTTATCAATCGAAAACGATATATCCTTAACTGCTTGAATTGTTTTATAATTTCTTTTAAAAAAAGTAAAAACTGTGCTCTTAGAAGAATTTTTGTTACGATCCTGTACTTTATAATTTTTGCATAGATTTTCAACTTTTATTACTGACACTTAATCACCCAATTCATTAACATATTTTTGAATACATTGATCTAAAATTACATTTTGATTATTTTTTACTAAATCTCGAAAAGTTCTCATTTCATTTAGTCTAGGATGATATTTCTCAGTCAACTCCACGATTCCTTCGTGATCAAAAGTATCCTCTTTATAAAAATGCATTTTTAATCCGTTTTTAGAATCGAAAAAATCAAAACCAGTAATATATATACTTTCAAAACATATATTATTCAATAATACGTAAATGAAAGTTAGACCTGATGTTGGATTTATACCATCCGCATTATTTTCCAAACCCAACTTACCATATAACTCGTCAAAATCAGATTCTGAAACAAATACAGGATCAAATGATTTAACTATTGAAAAATTTTTCAACATTTCCCCAAGTGCAACATTATAACTATATTTTTTTGATATTGGTCTTGTTACAAACACAGATTCTATAGCATTTTTTTGTAACTCTTCTAGCGTCTTTTCTGGATGGTTGGATAAACTAGTAACGTATATATCAGTTTTGGAACCAATATATTTTTCAAACGATTTTATTTGATAATTATTCATTCTGCAAACTATATCAAATGAATCGATATATTCACCAGCCATAGACTGTAAAACATTTGGCGAATTTCCTATAATGGCTACAGTTTTTTTATCGTTAAAATGCCTTTTAAACCAGTCTTTCGACAATGAATTAAACATTACTCACCTTTTGTAGAAAATTTTTCATTAAAAGCATCATCTATTATTTTATTATTTAATATTGCATCATTAACAAACTTAGGCCAATGATCCGGATTAGTTCCATATTGAGATAAAAATGCAAAAATAAATCGTTCTAATCCAATGCCAATACATCCAGTATAAATATATTCATCTTTTGAATGAGACGAATACAAATTGAATCTTTTTGACAAAAACTGTCCATGCTGATTAAACGAACCCATTGCAATAGTTTTCTTCTCGTTAATTCTAGCTCTTAATTCATATTTTGAGCCAAACATTTTCTGAACATTTATTCTGCTAGTAACATTATCAACTAAAAAAAATGGATCATTTGCTGTTTCACAGTATCCATGTATACCTATAAGTTCCATTATTTTCATTGATTTTTCTCTGTATAACTTCACATTATATTTTACATAATCAAAATCTCCAAGAAAAACGGTTTCTCTTATTGTAAAATCCCATAGTCTTTCAAAGGGTTTATAATACTTATTTTCAAAACGAAATGACTTTCCACGTGCAGTTACTGATTGATTGGAAATTTGTTTTCCTGAAAGCATATCATAAACGTAATAACACATCGTTGGAGGTAAGCCATAATTAGTTCCGCAACAAAATTGCAATAAATCTTTTGTAATCTCATTTGCATCAGTGTTGTTTTTGAATTTTTCCTTAAACTTATTGTAGTTTTCAATTTCATTTTTTAGTCTAACAGTGAACATTAGCAAATTGGGAAAAGAGTCAAAATAACCAACCTTTTTTAGCACTCCATTATTTAATAATGTGGGAAATATATATTCAGTGGCTTGGAAGGATTCAGTAGATAGTTTTCTAAATAAATAATCAAATAAATTAAATAATCCGATTAAAGGCTCCTTAAACCCAATTTGCCCTTCACCATGAATATGGACGATTTCTTGCTCCAATAATTCTTGAAGCACTTCATCACTCTTTCCATAATTCACATCATCATTGTCCCAAACTCTTACTGTTTTAACATCTTTTAAGCCCATAATCTCTTTTTCCAAGATTTCATATGCTCTTTTTTCAATTTCTTCTAGATTTGTAGAATCATCGTTTACGCAAAACTCAATTCCCGTAACTATACTATTTTCAATAATTCTTTTAAAACTTATTATATTTTCTGAAATATAATATATTTTTTTTTCGAACTCTTCTACTAAATTTTCCTCCAAAAACTCAGTAAACTTAATTTTTACTTTTTTTTCAATTTTCATTTTTACACCACCCTTTTTTATTCTGAATTTGCATTTTGTCTTGATTATACATATTTAATCTGTTTTTCATATTGAGCAATAACGACTTTGTCATTTTCTTTTTCTGTTTAGTTGAATAAAACATCCCTGAAATATTTCCTGCCCAATAACACTTATCAACATCTATAAAGTATTTTTCCTTATCTTCTCGTATGATATTATTTTCCATTAAATGATATATTATTTCAGAATTCTCATTAGAAATAATGGCATCTTTTTTATTCATATATGTAAAATTAGGGAACATTACCAAGGTACGATTATGAATTTCATCTAATGTCAATTCATTCTCTAAAGCTCTTCCATTTCTATTTTCATCCACTGATGAAATGTAATCTTTAGTTTCTATATGATTTTTATAAGCAAATCCGTCAACATATCCTCTCGCAGATGCACCAATGCCAATAATTGAACCACTATTATTTTTATTTCCACCTAAATGAGTAGAAATAAAATCATTAGGAGTTTCTGTTTTTTTAGAAAATGTATTTGACATTACGGTAAATATATCCGCGCTATTTCTTATATAATCATACACTTTAGTATATTGCATATGATTATTAGTATCTTGGTATTTATTAAATGTTTGATTTTTCACAAGAAAGTTATGCATACTTGTATTTGGAAAAACATTTAAAGAATATAAATCTACACAATTGATTCCTAAATCAAAAGCTTTATTTATATCACTGATAACGTCCTCTGAATTTTGTTCTGGGAAATTATACATAAGATCTGCATTGAAATCCTCAATACCCGCATTAACAATATTTGATACCGCCGCATAAACTTTTTCAATATCACATAGTCCGTATTTATTTCTCAAATCTTCTGAAAAACTTTGTATGCCAAAACTTACTCTATTAATCGGTGTACATGATAACTGGTCAGTATACTCTAAATTAGAAAAATCTTTAATACTTCCTTCCATCGAAATCAAACAGTTTGTTGATAATTCAAAGTTTTCTTTAATAGCATCAATTATTGTATTAATCAAATTAATAGATAAAACTGTAGGTGTACCGCCACCAAAATGAATTGCTGAAATATATTTCAGTTTTAAAGGTAGTACACTTCCATAATAACGGATTTCTTTGATTAGTGACTGGCAATACTTGTCCATATCTGATTCAAAGTGTACTTTTTCTTTATAATAATTGCAAAATATACAAAAACCTTTACAGAAAGGAATATGAATATATAAAACAGTTTTCTCCGTATTAAAGTCAACTTTATTACTTATATATTTTTCAAATTGTGATTCAGTAAAATTATCTTGAAATTTGCATAATTGAGGATAATCATAATGCTCTGTATCACGCTTATTAAAGAAATTTTTTTCCATTTCTAAACCATCACATCCTTATTGATATCTATACTTCTTTGTATTAATTCTACAATCTTTCCAACAGAGCTAAAATTTTGAATATCAAAATCAGAATCAGCAAATGTTATATGGAATTCTTCTTCAATGAATGCTATTATACTTACAATAGCCAGCGAATCAAGTAACCCTTCATCCAAAAGTGGTGTATTCACATCCAAATGTTCACTTTTTATACCCAATTCACCTTTGAAATAGTTAATAATTATGTTTACAGTACTATTCATTCTTACGCCTCCATACTTAATATTTATAATAAGCCTTATTTATTTTACATATTATGCTAGTATTTTTACAAAGTCAATACATTATTTTGTAAATTAGTATTAATATGATTGATTTATAATAATGTCTATATTTTATACATAATTTTTAGACCAATTTATAATTAAAATCCTTTCCACCAAAAAATGGTTATTGCTGTTGCAAAGTATTAAGCCAAGCTTTGGTTTCTTTCATTCTATACGAATTACCATTCATATTAACGACATATGATTTATGTGTTAATCTATCGGTCATAGCAGCTGTCATCACAGGATCTCCAAATATTTCACCCCACCTATCAAATGATAGGTTCGTAGTTATTATGGTGGACTTTTGTCCGGCTCGTAGATATATATTCGTGAAGAGTAGCTCTGCCCCCTCTTTATCAGCCCAAATATACCCAAATTCATCTAATATAACCAGGTCATATTTTGATAACATCTTAAATTTTGGGCTGATTTTAATTCTTTTAATTGTGTAATAAAAAGTGGTACAGTTGCAAATAATACTTTATATCCCTCTAAGCAAGCTTTCATTCCTAAAGCAGTGGCGATATGCGTTTTTCCTGTTCCACAGTTACCGGAAAGAATTACATTCTGACCGTCTTTTATGAATTTCAGGCTGCTGATATGCTTTAGTTTTAGTTGAGCATCAGAGGGTAAATCTTTGATAGATATATCTTCTAAATATTTTTTATAAGGAAAACTGGCAGTTCTCATTCTGCTTTGAGTTAAATTGTAGTTTCTTATATCACATTCTTTTTGAAGGAGTCCACAGAGAAACTCCTCATAGCTAAGATTATTAGCATTTGCATCCTCAATTGCTACATCAATGTCACCTTTAATAACGCTAAGTTTCATTGATTCAGCATATTAACGGAGTTATTTATAGTCTCATCCTTATGATCCTCAAGCTATATGATTTTAGGATCATCTTTTCTAGCACAGATAAATTCAATCTTATCAATGCTTATATTAGTTGGACATACTTCATTTAGATTTTTAATAGAGTTATTAATAGCTGTAAGGCCGTAGGTGCCAACCAATTCAATTAATTTTATGAAATCGCGATCATTACTACTAAAATGCTTAGAATAAATTCCTTTCAAAACACTATCCATTTGCTTAAATTCAGTGCTGTTAACTAGTGCTTTGGGTTTTCTAAAAAGGGTTTTCGAATAATGTATAATATCTATGTGCCATAAACTTTATCATGTCTAGTTATCTCTTCTTCATTATAAAACACTAAAATTTTAGTAGTATATACTTTACAACGTAATCATTGGGTACTGAGTAATAGCAGGAATCAAGCATAATAGTAGAGTATTTGTTTACTCTTAGGTTCGCAAGCGTAGCTGTTTCATATAAAGGCATATCAGGTAATAAGTACTCCTGTTCTTCTTATAATAGTTGAAACGGTGACTTATTAGAATTTGATAAAGTTCTTGAATTTAATTTATTTAGCATTTCATCAAGATGCACATTAGCCTCATTCAACGAGTTAAATATGTCTTCACCCGAAAATGCTTTTCTTCTTATGAATTCAACACTTCTTTCAACATGACCCTTTTCATTGCCACTATAAGCATTGCAAAACCTAAATCTAAATTTGTAGTATATAGATAATTTAAAAAGTGCTCGGTCGGCTCTTTTTCTGTATGACCTACAAATTTTCCTACAACAACTGTTGTATTGTCATATACAACAGTCCTATGATTACCTTTAATTTGTTTGAAGAAGGCAGCATGAGCTTCTAAGAAGCATCCGGTATTCTGCTTTGGAAATAATCTAGCCCATCTATAATTGCTATAAGCTGCTGTAAATACCGCCATCTGAAATTCTTTTATACAACCATCACTCATTTTTAATTTAACTACTCCGAAATCAAATTCTACTACATCGCCTGGCGGATATACGCCTCACGTTTTTTTCTTTCAATGATATTGACAGCGTTTACAACAGATGGATAACTAACATTAAAGCCTTCATCTAAGTTTTCAGTCACGTTTACTAGCTTAGCCTCATAGTTTTTTATGTACTTTCTAATAGTTTCTCTACAAATTCCTGTTTCTTTACTTATTTGTCTTTGCGATTTCCCCTCTCTAATATATTTCAAAATAACATCTTGCTTTTTATTCAAATTTATCACCTTCCGCACTTCCTCTTATACCTAATATTATTACCAAAATATTATTTGTATAAAAGGTTTGGAAAATACTAACGGACAGGTTTTTAATTATTATTTGGTACATTTATAGTTTATACAATACATCCCCTTCTATTGAAGAGAATACATTCACCCAATTGGGTTATGCCTGTAACCAACTGGGAATTGACATCAAAACCAGTAGTGTAGCCAAGCTAAAGGGCGTGTCGAAAGGATGTTCCAGACTCTGCAATCACGACTTCCTATCGAAATGAAACTACATGAGTCTAAATCTAAAAATTTTGATTTTGTGACATTGTCTAATAAGCCTAAAAAACGCTATATACCTCCAATGAGTCACCCTTGGAAGCAATCTTCCTTTGAGCGGTTCTGTAACAAACAAAGTCACAGAAAAGAAATCACTGCATAAAAAATTTAGAAATTTGTATTCCACAGAAATATTTTTGATTTTAGTATTCTGAGGATTATTTAGTGTATTCAAAAATGCACTTGCCTTTTATTCCAAGTAATTTTAGTATTATATTTTAAAGGATCTTTATAAATATTTTGGGACATTTTCAAAAATGGTTCACATACATTATTTTGTAAATTAGTCTTAATTATCTTCTACTAAAGTTTTTCCACTCTAATATCGCGTTCATCTAAATGAAATGATAAAGTCATACATAACTGAAAATGTTTCTCTATCATATTTTTCTGATTTCTGTAAAATGCTAATGGCGTAGCTTTTTACAAGTTTTCCTGTTTTCTTAGATACTGGGTATGTTTTGACATAATACTTTTCAGTATCCTCTTTTTTACTTGACCTGCGGACAGTTAATAACCATATAATTTTCAAAATTAATTCTAAGGAGATATATAGAAATTCAAGAACTTAGTGATAAAGAAAATATATTTAAGATAGAAGAATGAGTTTCAGTCATATTCTTCAGGTTGCTTTAGCTAATATCCTTTCAGAAGGATTAATCATTAAAGCGCATTGACTTTCAGTCTAAGGTATTTATGCCTTAAATCCACCGCCGTTAGTAGGTGATTAGTTTAATTTCTATGATTTTTTCTCTATTCATTTGATAATCATATCCCCAGAAATTCTTTTTCAGAATTCAACCATTGTAGACGCGCCAAATGGTGCGAAATTTTGAAATTCTTTCAAACCAATAAAATATTGAATATATGGATTTTTAGCAATAGCAGACACTGTTTCACAGTCGGAACAATTAAGTTTTTGTTTTATTATTAAGCTTCCTAACACAATATGAAGTAATTTTGATGGACGACCATTATTAATGAATTGTTTAGCATATGTTTCTTCAAATTCATGCCATGGTATTATTGCTACTAAATTTAACTCATCTATTATTTTTATCTAATTCTCCGTATGGAAATATAAAATCTTCCATTTTTAATTAATTATCAACTGAATACATATAAATTCACTCCTAAGTGCAAGGATTTTTACCATATATTTAAAATATCTATGCACTTAGTATTCCATAAAATAGCCTACATAATACTGTTCTAAACACTTAATCAAATTGGGGCAGACCCTAACTATAATTAGCTAATGCAGGGTATGTAGATTAGGCAAATTAGTTAATAATTATGATCTTTGAAAATTTAATAATACGGTATGTAAATGTGCTATAATAAGTATAAAATGTTATAAATTATTTATATAAGAGGTAGGTTAAATTTATGAATAAAGGTAATGAAATCTATGAATTGTTAATTGAAAATATGGCGAAATACTTAGGTACATTGTTTGGTATAACAGATATTTCTTATAGTGAATATCGCGATAAATATCAATGTGCTATTGTATTTGCGGTTCCACACAATGAAATATTATCCTTGAAAAATTACACCGAAGAAAATTTCCAAAAAAATACATCTACTGCTCGTGCAAGAAATGATGTAATAGTATCAGATATCTCATATTTACTTAGAGAACATAACATAGAATATTATGTTCCACCAGTTGCTCAAACAAGTGAAGAAACTTTAATTGCACCATTTTCCTTCAAGTTTGCTGCTGTAAATTCAGGTATCGGATGGATAGGGAAAAATGGAGTTTTAATTACGAATGAGTATGGTCCACGAGTAAGTCTTTCAGCTATCTTGATAAATTGTGACCTTCATAAGGGAATACCGATTACGCAAAGTAAGTGTAATGATGGTTGTAATTTATGCGTAAAAGCTTGTCCTTATAAGGCTTTGAAAGGAAAACAATGGAATATAAACATACTTCGCGAAGAATTAATTGATTACCAGTTATGCAATAGAAAGAGACGTTTATTTATGAAGACTCATAAAAGAAAAAATGCATGTGGCCTATGTATGGTAGCTTGTCCGTTAGGTCTATAAGTGGTATCGCCAACATTTCCTACAAAACCCACGCTAAGGGTTAAATTGAGTAAAAAACTAATTTTCAACCACGTTAAGTTGTCAATATTAAGAAATAAGTACCATAGAAGGTTATTTTAGCGTTGTTTTGATACTTTGTTTTTGGTAATAGTTTTAGACCTGAAAATAACTTATAAAGTGGCTAATACTTTTATTTAAGTTTCAAAAACAAGAGTTTATGGAACTATATTCCTTAATGTGGGTTTTGTCGGTTTCGTTGGATGCACCCATAGGTACATACTCGAAGATTCCCATTATAGATCTTAAACTTTGCTTGGACATTTTAATTTTTCCAGGTTCAAGTGTAATCTCATTATCTTTCGTATTTCCTGAAAGAACTTTTGCATCTACCACTATTCCATTACCAATTTTTATTTGCTTTTTATCATTTCGTTTGTCTTTACTATGTCCATAATTCATATCATTTAGGCAGATGTGTAAAGAACTTAACAAACCCAAACATCAAGATTATAGAAATTTTCTTAGGGATTAAAACCATCCAGGTTCCTAGCCATACGGCTTTAAGCCGATTCAGAAAAAATACAGTTATTTGTTCGAGTTCTCAAGGTCCTATGCCACTTGCTTCAGTAGTACCTGCTACAAGGGTCGCTTTTCCATTTCAATATTTTCCAATAATAACTCTTTATCCATCCAAATACTGTAATCATAATAATATAGTTAATATTTGAGGGTAAATAGGAAAAATTAGTTAGGCGAAATATGAGATTTAATATATTTTTTTTATTTATGTCCTTTTTCGTTTATTATCAATTCTAATTCCTCTAAAATTCTTATCGTTATCATTCTTCCATCTGCTGTATTAGTTTCATTTCCTCTTATCTTGATTAACTACCTTATTTTAATTATATACTTGACTTTGTGTTACTCAAATGTTCGCATTGTATCTTGATTGCAATGGTTATTTTTGAGTAAACGCTAGTGTACAATCAAATACTAGTGTTTACATTTGGTTTATTGTAAATTCTAATCGTTTTTAACTTAGTTATGGTAATTTTACTATGTACTTGTTTAAAAAGCCTTATATTAGCCTTAAATCTATATATTATTTATCCCACCCTAATAACTTCTTTTCTAAATCATCATAGTCATATTCTCTTGGCTCAAAGTTATTGAACTTTAAGTCTTTGAGCTCTTTTTGTTTTTTCACTGAAGTTTTCTTCTTAACATTCTTTGGTTTAACTTCTTCGTTTAACGATTTTTTTAAATATTTCATAGGATAAGTGATTTTGTTTTCTTTGTTAAATTCTAACATTTTGTTTAATATCTCACTAATTAAAGTAGGTTCATATGTGGTTAGTAAATTATCTAAGTTTTTTTTGGTAGTTGAAGTTTCTTTAAAATTATCTAAATATAAATCTATAATACTTTGCTTGCTATCATCATCATCCTTAGTAATATTAGTCTTAGTAGAGTTAGTCTTAGTATGTGTTTGATTTTCAAACTCCAAGAGGTTTGATTTTCGAACTTCAAGAGGTTTGAAAATCAAACCTCTTGAAGTTTGATTTTCAAACTTCAAAGTGTTTTCAACGGTTACAGATGTTTGATTTTCTATTTCCAATAATTCTTTATCTGAATATATAGTTTCCAACTCATTAGGAATACATATATAAATCTCATTGCATTGCTTTAATCCTAGCTGTTTTTCTACTATTAATTCTTTACTTTTTAGCTCGTCCATAACTTGGGTAATTTTCTGCTTACCCTTTATATTTAAGTATTGCATTAGTTTCCCTCTACTTAGTTTTACATACACTTCATTATTTTCATTAATCCAAGCATGTTTTATAGAGAGCTCTAGCAAATCTCTTAAAATGGAGTATGCTAATTTGCTTTCATTTTGCATAGCCATATATACAGGATTATGAAAGAAGGCTTTTGGCAATTGATAGAATTTAGTTGAATTTATGTCACTTACTGTTATTATTTTACTCATTTATAACACCTTGCTTCCATTAGTATTTCCTATGATTTCTTTTGAATATTTATCTCTATTTTTTTCCATAAAAAAACCTCCTATTTTTTTTGCATAAAAATGGTACACAAAAATAGAAGGTTTTATATTTACTTTTTAAAAAAAGTATTATATAATATTCTTGTAAACATTATTGACTATATGATATAGATACAATAAATATAGACAAGATAAAAACCTAATAGTTTTTTTGTAAATAAGAGTTTTACTTTGGTCGGTAGGAGCTCTTATTTTTTTATGCAAATTTATAATTTTTTTAAAATCAATATAAATCTATTTTACATAAACTTTAGCGTGTTGTAAATAGTTATGCACAAAATAAGTAATCCTGCCAAAAAAATAATATTTATCCACAAGGAATCCTTAGTGAAATAGGTATTCCTTTTTTTATAATTAAGTTTACTTAATTTACCAATAGATATATACTTAAATTATTAAAACTAGATTACTTAAAAGTTTATAGGAGGTAATAAGAATGCCAGAAAGAAAAAAAGAGAAATCTTATAATGAGAACATTAGTATAAAGATCAACAAAGAACAGAAGGATATCTGGGATAATAATAAATGGATTACTGATGAAATTAGAGCTCTTGTAAGAAACTACATTAATATCTATGTAATGAAAAAATAAACCATATATAAACTGTATTTAAACTTATTTTATGGATAAAATTTATTTTAGTTGAAATATAGTTTATATTGGGTTGACATATGGTTTATTTAAGTTTAATATATGTAATATAAACTATATATCAACCTTATGCAAACTTAATTTTAACATAAATATAAATACGGAGGTAAGAACAATGAAAAGAGAACCATTGGAAATACAAATAATAGGTCTAGATATCGGTCGTGGCTATTCAAAAGGGTATACGGAATATAAGGGTACATCTAAAGAATGTTTATTTAAATCAGTTGTTGCAATAGGCAGAGATATGAACTTTGAAAATTATGATGATCCAATATATTTGGAAGTTAATAAAGAAACCTTCTTTGCAGGAACATTAGCAGAAGTTGAAGGTGATAATCCAACACAGAATTTAAGAGATGATAAAACAACGAATACAGTTAAAAAGTTAATGTTTGCAGCTTTGAACAAAATTGTTGTTGCTGAGAATGTAGAAATAATGTTAGGTGTTCCAAAAAAAATATTTACTAAAAGTGATCTTGTAAATATACAGAATGAATATAAGGGTTTAGAAATAGAAATAAAGGATAAAATAACAGGAGCTTATAAAAAAATACTAATAAAAGAAGTGTCTATATTTAGAGAAGGGGATGCTGCCCTAATATGGCATGTCAGGAATAGGGAAAATTTAAAAAAGACTATTTGCATGGTGAATGTTGGATTTAGAACAACTGAAGTAAGTTGCTATGATAGAAATATGAAATTTATTGATAAATTAAGTAAAACTATTGAGTTAGGTAATAAAACCGCATTAGATTTTGTTCAAAGAACTTTAGCTGCATTACCAGATAAAGTTGTTAAAAAAAATATTGAAATAGATACCTCAAATGATTATGATGATCTAAAAGAGATAGGTTATAAAAATTTAACTGAAAATATAGAACAAGAAATTGAAGGTACATTAGTAAATCTATCAGAATTTGAAATATTTATATGTGGTGGTACTGCATTGAAACTAAAATTTGATGACTATAATGTTGTTGAAGATTCGCAAATGATTACAGCCAAAGGGTTATATAAAGTTGCTACCACTACATTTAAATAGGGGTGAATACGTATGAAAAAAACAAGTAGTTTCAATCTTGAAAAAGATATATATGATGAAATTGAAGATTATAAAACTAAATTAAATCTAAGTAGTAGAAATGTTGCATTAGAAAGAATGTTATTAGAAAGAAGAATGTTACTAATTATTAATCCTATAAATCAAACACCAATTAAAAATATTGAAAATTTAATTGATAGTAATGACGTCAAGGAATTTGCGTTAAAAAGCAGTATAACCGATTCATTTAAAAATATGCCAGACTAATAGAAGGGAGTGTCGCAAAATGATTAATTTTTAATCAGGAGCGATACTCCTTTTTGGTTCAACT
>LIDZ01015540.1_pt4 | contig 41406 bp, 29 predicted proteins | sample 644651 | NCBI WGS metagenome assembly LIDZ01 (sample SAMN03856242, study PRJNA289617) | food metagenome | isolation source: wine grapes on drying loft during traditional withering process | host: Vitis vinifera cv. Corvina | place: Italy: Gargagnago di S. Ambrogio di Valpolicella | collected 2014-01 | reverse complement strand
TAGGGGGCGAAGGTAATGGCTCTAAAGACATTAATTCAAATTCGCCGTGGGCTCGAAAGTGCACTGGGGACGCTTGCTGTCGGTGAGCTGGGCTATTGCACAGATACAAGTAAGCTGTACATCGGGAACAACAGCGGCAATATGCTGCTCGTGTCGGCGCAAGGTGTCGGCGATATGATCAAGAGCATTTATGACACGAATAACAACGGCAAGGTGGATTATGCACAAGCAGCGGACAGCGTCCCTTGGGCGGGAGTGGATGGCAAGCCGACGGTATTTCCTGCAGCGGCGCACACACATCCAGATTATTTGAGTAAAGGTCCGCTGACATGGAATCAACTCAAGGGGGTGTAACGAGTGAGTTATGGTAATTATTTATACAGCTCCTTACTTTACTCAGCAGAGACGAACACTGCCGATCCGGGAGCAGCTGAGACATTGGATCTTATGCACTATCTGCCTGACTATTATCAGGGTGTTCAGGAAATGGAGGAGCTGCAGGCAATACTCGGTATTGAGATCGGTGGTCTACAAACAGGTGCAATAGATGTGCTGAATCAGGCATTTGTAGAAAGGGCTACGTGGAGTCTTGGACGCTGGGAACTGGAGCTAGGCTTAAACAGTGATCCCTCGAAGTCGCCAGTCAGTCGCCGGGAGATGATTAAAGCGAAGCTGCGGGGAAGCGGGACGACAACGCCGGAAATGATCCAGCGGACCGCATCGGCTTTTTCTGGAGGGGATGTAGAGGTTGTCGAAGTACCGGGGGAGTACAGCTTTGAGATACGATTTGTCGGAACACTAGGCATTCCACCGAACATGGCGGGACTGATTCAGATCATCGAAGAGATTAAGCCAGCGCATTTAGCCTATGAGTTTGTGTACAGCTATACCTGGTGGGCTACGCTCCAATCGATTTATTGGAATACTGCGCGTGCGAAGACATGGAATGAATTAAGAACCTATAAATAGGAGAGTGAGACAATGCAAACAACAGGGAATTTGGGACTGAAGAAACCGGAAGGAACAGATATTGTAGATATTACAGATTTAAACGGTAATATGGATATCTTGGATAGTTCCGTGAATGGAAAAGTGGATAAGATAGCGGGAAAACAACTGTCCACAAACGATTACACTACAGCTGAAAAAACAAAGCTAACGGGGATTGCAACGGGTGCTAATAATTACACGCATCCGAATCACACCGGGGATGTAACCAGCACTGGAGATGGCGTAACAGCCATAGCCGCTGGGGTAATTGTGGACGCTGATGTGAATGCAGCAGCAGGTATTGCCTGGACAAAGCTGAACAAGACAGGGGCATCCTTAGCGGACCTGACTACAAGATCAGCCGGGGATTTAACAAGTGGGACACTCCTGGCAGCACGGATGCCTGCCATTACAGGTGACATTACTATGGCGGCTGGAACTGGAACGGCGGCGATAACGGCGGGAGCTGTTGTCAATGCTGACGTGAATGCGGCAGCGGCTATTGATGCAACCAAGATTGGGACGGGAGTGGTATCTAACGCCGAATTTGGTTATCTGGATGGTGTGACTAGTGGGATTCAGGCGCAGCTGAATGCTCGTCCGTTGTTGACAACAACGCCGCAGCAGACGACGGGTAATGTTACCTACTATGTACGGACCGATGGAAATGACAGCAATACAGGGCTTGACAATACAGCGGGTGGAGCATTTAGGACAATAAATAAAGCTATTGGTGTGATACCCCAAATTGTAAACCATAACGCAATCATCAATGTAGCTGCTGGCACATATGAAGAGACAATGATAGTATACGGATTTACGGGAGTTGGTACTGTCCAAATAAATGGAGACCTAGTGCTGAGCACCACACGGAACATACATTCGGTTTATGTTACCGCTTGTACTTGTCGTGTGGAGATAATAGGTTTTAATTCAACTAGAACTGACTATTCGGGATTCAATGTGCTTTCAAGCATGAATGTATTGCTTTACCTTTGTCAAATAATAGTCATTGGAGCGGCTGGAGCTAATGGTTTTTTTGCAGAAAGTTCAAAAGTTTATATTAATACATGCAAAGCAAGTAACCGAGCTATTGGGGTTTATGCCCATGTGAATGCCGAAATTTTAGCGCAATACATGACTGGAACTGGGAATGTCATGGGGTATAATGGTTCTTACGGTGGGCGTGTAAATGTTTCATTATCTACCATGACGGCAACATCGTTAGCAGGCGCAGCATTTGGCGGCATAGTTACAGGAGACTCCGGTATTATTAACCCATGGGGAGATAATACACGTGACCAACGTAGTGCATTTTCAGCATTTCAAAGTACAGGTGCACTGCAAACAATTAGCGCTAACACTCAGACAAAAATATTATTCCCAAGTGTTAATTATGATAATCTGACTGAATATTCTTCGAGTAGATTCACTTGCAAACATGCCGGATTATATTTAATTTCATCAACAGTAGCATTTCCAGTTACAGGATCGCCTGCTGGTGTTTCAGCTGGTGTTTATATTAATGGTAATCAAAGTGGTGTTATTTTCGCAGGACTCACAAGTTCAGGTAATACTACAATTGCTAGTGGACTTATACAAATTAAAATGGGTTTGGGTGCATATGTTGAAATATTTGCTTATTCATCTGCTGCGATCACACTTGTTGCTTCAAGTTTGTTTTCTGTAACACAAATAGCATAAAGGAGAATGAATAGTATGAATATAGCACTCGCTATCCTGCACCTATACTCGACAGCTAACCAAGGGACTGATTTTATCGTACAAGACGACAGCAATGGAAAAGGCCCATACATCTCCGTTTGGAATCTGGACGAGCCCCAACCAACTGAAACCGAATTGCTGGCAGCCTGGGAAGCCTACCAAGAAGCCGAAGCAAACAAGCCTCCGGTGTTGTCGGAGATTGAACAAGTTCGTGAAGAACTGGCACAGATGCAGCTCGCATTTACTGATAACTATGCGCAACTGTTAGCCACGCAAGATGAAGCCACAAGCGCACAGCTGGCTTTAGCGGAAATGTACGAATTGGTTCTTACCCTGGCTGGAGGTGAGGAGTAATGCCGAAAATTTATGCGAGCTTGATCCGTAAGGGGCTTAAGACGTTGGAAGAAGTTCCTACTATAATCCGTGAGGAAGTTAGGTTGTTATTGGATGGTGTTCATAACTAACAACGCCCATGGAGGTGTGTTAATTTTGCCCTCGGGATTTCCCGAGGGCTATTTTTGTCTTAAAGAAGGGGGGGGAGCGATATGGATGAAAAGGGTCACGTCGTAATAGCTGTAACTGCCGCAGTGGGGGCTGCAGTGTGGTACCTATTTGGAGGATGGACCATTATGCTACAGGCATTGCTTATATTAGTATTTGTGGATTGGGTAACAGGTTGGGCGGCTGCATGGATACACGGGGAATTGCGGAGCATGAAAGGATTCATTGGAGTAGCCAAGAAGGTATCTATTTTTGTTTTTGTTACAGTTGCCCATGTCATTGATGCTGTGCTTGGGGATATGCACTACTTGCGTGATACAGTGGTGTTTTTTTATTTGGCGAATGAACTATTAAGTATCATTGAGAACGCTGGGAAAATGGGGGTGCCGATGCCTCCGATTTTTAAAGATGCAGTGGCTCTACTAGAGAGTAAATCAGGCACTAAGCAAGAGAAAGGAGACACTAATGATGTTAACGATGAACCAAGTGAAAAATAAATCAGCCCCCCATTTACTCAATCTACATCCCGTAGTACTAATCGCTGCTACGTTTCTAATTGAACGCTGTTATACGCGCGGTGTCCCGATTCTCATTACCCAAGGGCTGCGGACAATTGCTGATCAGGATGAATTATACGCACAAGGCCGCACGAAGACCGGTTCAATTGTCACCAATGCTCGTGGGGGCTATAGCTACCACAATTACGGACTGGCCATAGATTTTGCACTGCTACTGCCTGATGGGAAAAGCGTTTCATGGGACATGTGTCGGGATGGAAATGGGGACCTAAATGCAGACTGGCAAGAGGTGGTGCGTGAGGGGAAGGCTTTGGGTTTGGAATGGGGAGGGGACTGGACCCGCTTCAAGGATTACTCGCATTTTCAACTCACGTTTGGTCTAACAATTACACAATTATGCGCGGGGTTTAGACCCTCTTCCTCTGCAGTAGAAGCAGCGAATAGGATCATTAATCAGAAGGAGGAGGGACAGAAAGTGGAGAAAGAGGTCATCGCAATTGTGAAAGTGAATGGGGTTAAGATAGCAGATGGATTTCTGGATAATGGGATAACCTATGTACCGGTGCGTATCCTTGCTGAAGCACTGGGAGCACAGGTAGGCTACGACGCTACAACTAAAACGGTCGAGATTACAGCGCGCGCCAATTAGTATTGCCATAAAGAGTCAACCGTATCTTTCGAAGTAGTTGAGTTGGATAAGTAGGTGAATAATTTCAGGGGCTTTTCTAAAGGTCTTGATTGGCCTAAGGAAAAAGCCCTATTGTATTATAAATGAAGAATTCTCACTATATTTACGGGGTGTAATGTAGATATTAACTTTTTCAGCGATTTGTTTTAACATACATAGAATTTTTCAATGCTATCGTTTAGTTATTAGGCGAGGAGTGTTGAATGTGAATCTGAATTTAATTAAACTGCAGATCGTTGAGCTGCTGAATAAGCATAAGAAAATAACGGCAGTCGCCGATGAACTCGGACTAAAGCAACCTACGGTTACATATCACCTGAAGAATCTGGAGCAGCAGTTGGGTGGGAAATTATTTGAATCGAGAATGGACAAAATGATTCTGACGGAGAGCGGTAGAGCGTTTCTTCATTATGCAGTCAAGATTAATGCCCTCGCCGCAGAGGCGGAGCGGGTCGTTAAGGAATTTAGCAACGCAGGGCGGGGAACACTTAAGATTGGTGCTAGTTATGTACCCGCTACTTATATCCTCCCAAGAATATTGAGCCAGTTTGGGGAACAGCATTCAGGGGTAACGATCTCTTTATCCGTTAAGCCGTCTCCTATCATTAAAGAGATGCTGGTGAGTCATGAGATTGATCTTGGTATTTTATCTACGGAATCCTTTTATCTGCCTAATCTGCATAATCAGGCGCTCTGCGAGGATGAACTTGTTTTGGTATTTGCTCCCAGTCATGAGTTCGCAGCCCTCTCTGAACTCAGTCCGTTGGTTATTGCTTCAGCAAACTTCATTCTGCACGAAAAAGAATCAAGCACGCGCCAAATGACAGATAAATGGTTCGAGCAATGTACATTACAGCCAAAAGCCCCAATTCTGCTGGATTCTCTTGAGGCTATTAAACAAACCCTGCTGAGCGGAAAGCATGCAACCTTTATTTCAAAACTGGCTGTAGAGGATGAAGTAGCCAGGGGGATACTAATGATGCGGACAATACCGGACTATAACTTTCACAGGCATATTTTTTATTCCTATAACCGTGATCGGCATTACTCCCCTTTAATTGGACTGTTTATAGATTTACTCCGCACATTTCGCCTGTAACTACATAAACAGTCTATTATGGAAGGTATATAGCTAACAGACGTCGTTAAATATTTTTGACTGTATAAATACTCAAATAGGTGTATAATCTTAATTGCTGTAGCGCTTTACAGTGTAATATAGTTGGAGATTTCCGAGCGGTTTTATTGTATGATATGAGGAAAGCTTCAAATAGACAATGCTAAAAACATTGATCCGGAAGAGGATGGGGGGAGCAGAATGACCGAACTTACGACTACCGTTAGCAAAAGCAACTCCAACAATCTGCTGCGGCGGGACGTACGGTTCCTGGGGAATATTTTGGGCGAGGTCTTGGTTCACCAAGGTGGTAACGAACTGCTGGAGATCGTGGAGAAGATCCGCGAGACCAGTAAATCTTTGCGCTCATTGTTTTTGCCTGAACTGCACAGTGAATTTAAGGAGTTAATCAGTTCTCTAGACCCAGAGAATCGCCATCAGGTGATACGAGCATTCGCCATTTATTTTCAACTGGTGAATATTGCCGAGCAGAATCACCGAATTCGCCGCAAACGTGACTATGAACGTTCAGCCGGGGAGACAGTACAGCCTGGTTCGATCGAAAGCGCGATTCAGGAACTCCGTGAACGTGACTTCTCCCAGGAGGATGTGCGTGAGATTATCAAAGGCATGTCGCTGGAGCTAGTTATGACGGCTCACCCAACAGAAGCCATGCGCCGGGCTATTCTTGATATTCATAAGCGGATAGCTGACGATGTGACGGGCCTCGATAACCCAACCTTAACCTTCCGGGAACGTGAGCAACTTCGGGAGAAGCTACTTAATGAAGTAATTACATTATGGCAAACGGATGAGCTTCGTGACCGCAAGCCTACGGTTCTAGATGAAGTTCGTAATGGAATGTATTATTTCCATGAGACGATCTTCCATGTTTTGCCGGATGTTTACCAAGAACTTGAACGATGTTTAAGTAAATATTATCCAGGTCAGAACTGGCATGTGCCAACCTATCTACGCTTTGGATCGTGGATTGGCGGCGACCGTGATGGTAACCCTTCCGTAACTTCTTCCGTAACTCTGGAGACGCTCCGTATGCAACGTAAGCTGGCAATCCGGGAATATCAGCGTATCATGCGTGAATTGATGCAGTACCTAAGCTTTAGCACAAGTATTGTAAATGTAACACCGGAGCTGCTCGAATCCATTGAACTGAACCGGGGCATTCTCAATATCGATAAGGGTAAAATGTGGCATAATGACAATGAACCCTACCGAATTAAGCTTAGTTATATGATCGCCAAGACTCAGAACGTGCTGGATGATGAGAAAAAAGGCACGCTGGAGCGCTATGCATCACCTGAGGAGTTTATTGATGATTTGAATGTTATCGACCGCAGTCTACGGCATCATTATGCCGATTATGTGGCCGACACTTATATAAAGAAGCTAATCCGTCAAGTAGAGCTATTTGGTTTCCATACAGCAACCCTTGATGTTCGCCAGCACAGTCAGGAGCATGAAAATGCGATGACAGAGATTTTGGAGAAAATGAATATCACACCGGATTACTCCAAGCTGACAGAGAATGAAAAGGTCGATCTTCTGGAGAACTTGCTTAATGATCCGCGGCCTTTAACTTCGCCTTATCAGGCTTATAGCGAGAGTACGGAGGAGTGTCTGGGAGTGTACCGGACAATATTCAAGGCTCAGGATGAATATGGCAAGCAGTGTATTACGAGTTATCTCATTAGTATGGCTGAGGCTGCGAGCGACATTCTTGAGGTTATGGTATTCTCCAAAGAGGTTGGTTTATTCCGCAAGGACAACGATGGTACAGTCGTATGTACCCTGCAGGCTGTGCCGCTCTTTGAAACTATTGAGGATCTACATGAAGCCCCACAAATCATGCATACGCTGCTTAGTCTGCCTATCTACCGTGATGCAGTAAGAGCGATGAACGATTTGCAAGAAATTATGCTCGGATATTCGGATAGTAATAAAGATGGCGGTGTGGTGACTGCTAACTGGGAGCTTCGTGTTGCTCTGCAGCAAATTACAGCTACAGCTGATGAATTTGGCATTAAGCTGAAATTCTTCCATGGACGCGGCGGTGCGCTTGGACGCGGTGGTATGCCGTTGAACCGCAGTATCTTGGCCCAGCCAGCTTCAACGATTGGCGGAGGCATTAAGATAACCGAACAGGGTGAGGTTATTTCCTCCCGTTATTCGATGCAGGGTATTGCTTACCGAAGTCTGGAACAAGCCACATCAGCACTTGTGACGGCAGCGATTAATGCCAGAACGCCACAAGCGGACCTGTATGAAGCCAAGTGGGATGAGATTGTCGCCAACATTTCCGAAGTCTCGCTGAACAAATATCAGGATTTGATCTTCCGTGATCCGGACTTCCTGACTTACTTCAAAGAATCAACGCCACTGCCTGAGGTTGGAGAGCTGAATATCGGCTCACGTCCTTCCAAACGGAAGAACAGTGATCGTTTTGAAGATCTGCGGGCTATTCCATGGGTATTTGCTTGGACGCAGAGCCGCTATTTGCTGCCAGCTTGGTATGCCGCTGGAACAGGGCTGCAAAGCTTCTATCAGGGTAAGGAAGAGAATATGAAGATCATGCAGCATATGTATGAGAGCTTCTCCTTCTTCACTACTCTGATTGATACGCTGCAAATGGCTATTGCCAAAGCGGACTTGGTGATCGCCAAAGAATATGCAAGTATGGGCAAGAATGAGGAAGCGCGTCTACGAATCTTTGGAGAGATTGAAGAGGAGTTCAAGTTGACCTCAGAGCTGATTCTCAAAATTACTAGACAGCAGGACATTTTGGATAACGTACCTGTTATTCAGGAGTCGATCCGACTGCGCAATCCTTACGTCGATCCGCTGAGCTATCTGCAAGTTCAATTGTTGTCTGAGCTTAGAGAACTGCGCGACGGTGACGGAGACGATCCGGATCTGCTGCGTGAGGTATTGCTTACAATTAACGGAATTGCTGCCGGCCTTCGGAATACGGGCTGATGTCCTGACCAAATAACCATTACTACAACCGTCCGCCCAAATTGGGCGGACGGTTGTTTGTATATGGATGGATTTTGGCACCATGATACTTAGAAGTAATTTAAATTGTGAAGAAGGTAACAATACATACCTTGATTTTTGCACAAACTTGAATTACGATTTAAGTGCTTGTTCTATGGATATTTTGTAAATGCTGGAATACCAAGGGCGGCAAGTCTGGGGGAGTTAACAGGTGGAGAATCCGGAAGGCAGATTGACAAAGCTCGCCTTGAAAGGCGACCAAAGGGCATTTGCCGAGCTTGTGGAACTATATAAAGACAAAATATATCATTTGGCTTACCGAATGCTGAACAACCGCCATGAAGCGGAGGACATTGTTCAGGAGACCTTTTTGCGTGTGTATAGAAACTTGGATCGTTATGATGATAAACAGAAGTTCTCAACATGGATATATCGGATTGGTACGAATCTTTGTATCGATAGATTGCGCAAGCGGAAACCAACTTTTTCTCTGGATGCCGAAATGAACGACCAGGAGGGCGTTGATGGCTATTCACTGATTCCAAGCGATAATGTGACGCCTGAGACGGAATTACTTCTCTCCGAGACACAGAGACTGATCTATGAGGCCATCGACAGCCTACCTGTGAAATATAGGTCGGTGATGATTCTGAGGTATCTGCAGGATTTGTCGCTTCAGGAGATTAGTGACGTGATGGATATACCGGTAACAACGATTAAGACCCGTGTACACCGCGGTCGTGAATTTTTGCGCAAAAAATTAGGCCCCAAAATGTAAAATAGATTTAATTTTGTGAAACGTCTTCCTAGCAATGGCGTATGTAAGTTAAGCAAGTCTTATGTACCTGTCACTTTGTCTTAGGATAATTAAATAGCACTCATGAAAGGATTGGCTCCTATGGAATGCAAACTGGCCGTCTCTATGATGCATGATTACTTGGATGACGACTTGCCCGGACAGCAGCAGAGAGAATTGAAGGAGCATCTTCTATCCTGTACAGATTGCCGTGTGAAGTTCAAAGAATTGGAACAAACCGATATGCTGATGTTCTCCCTGATGCACCACAATCCTGTGGCCTCAGAGGATCTTGTAGACCGGATAATGAATGCGATACCGAAATCCAAGAAAGAAAGAGGCTTTGTCACCTGGATAAAGAGACATCCTGCGCTTACAGCAGCGTCCCTATTTCTTGTTGTGATGCTGATGAGCACAGTTACTCTTGGGAATTCGGACAGACAGCTAGTGGTCAGGGGTTCCGATCTTGATCAGGTTGTCATCAAAGGAGATACGGTTATTGTACCTTCCGGCAAAGTCATTTCCGGTAATCTTACAGTGGAGAACGGTAAAACTCAGGTATTCGGGGAAGTAAACGGTAATGTGACAGTCATCGACGGTTCTCTATATCAAGCATCAACGGCTCATATTTCCGGGCAAGTCAAAAGCATAGACCAAGCGGTAAGCTGGATCTGGTATAAAGTGACAAATATGTTCTCTGAAGTCGCCTACCGTTAATTAATGTTGGTTGCTTTAAGCAGGAATATCCTTTGCGCCTCTTTTTCCGGAAAGATGGCGCTTTTTTATGCCTGAAAAGGCATATTTTATAAATGACATTTGTGCTAAACTTGCAACCTGAGCGTGAACGTTATAACCTAGGTATGATACAGAGCTAACAGATATTTTACATAAACCCAGCTTATTATGAAATGACGGGGGTTTTAGGCAATGAGTTATTTTACAGACCTTACATGGAAAGAGTCCATTAAAGATATAATCGATATCCTGATCGTCAGCTATATTATTTATAAAGTACTCAACATGGTGCGCGGTACCCGTGCGGTTCAACTGCTGAAGGGTATTCTGGTGCTGGTTGTTATTTGGGCGCTCAGCACCCTCTTAGATTTGTACACACTGAAATGGTTAATGAATCAGATGTTTACGTTCGGAGTGCTGGCGGTATTTATTATTTTTCAGCCGGAACTGCGAAGGGGACTGGAGCAGCTGGGTCGAGGGAAGTTTTTCGGACGAGCTGTGGAGAATGATGAGGAGATCGGAAAATTAATAGGCGAAGTTATTAAAGCTGTGAATTATTTAGCACAGCGAAAAATAGGGGCATTAATTGTATTCGAGAGAGCCACGGGGCTTAATGAATATACAGAATCCGGTATCCCTATGCGTTCTTTGGTCAGCTCCGAGCTGCTGATTAATATTTTTATACCGAATACCCCTCTGCATGACGGGGCCCTTATTATGCAGGGTAACCAGATTGCAGCTGCCGCCTGTTATTTGCCGTTATCGGAGAACCCATTTATCAGCAAAGAGCTGGGGACTCGGCATCGTGCGGCTATCGGGATTAGTGAAGTGGCAGATTCCGTGTCTGTGATTGTATCAGAGGAGACCGGACAGATTTCGCTGGCCATTAATGGTCAGATCGTGAGAGATATTAAAGAAGAATCGCTGATTTCCAAGCTGTATCAAGAGTTGCGTTCGAATTCTCCACTGAAGGATAAAAGTTCTGCTTTCTGGAAACGGAAGGGGGACAAGAGCAATGGATAAGTGGATGAAGAACAACAATTTTAATAAAATCCTTGCACTTGCGTTCGGAATTATGCTGTGGGCCATGGTTCACGTCGATACCGCGCCTGTTTCGCAGACGACAGTAAGTACGCAAACGAAGATTATTGAGAACGTGAAGATCAATGTTAGCGGTTTTGATGAAGATAAGTATGTTATGGATATGGATGTGGATAGCGTAAGAATGGAAGTTCAAGGCAAACGATCGGATATCACCTATAAAGTATCGGATGCTTACGAAGTGACGCTTGATCTAAGTGATATTCAACCAGGGGATACGACACTCCCGCTGCAGTATAAGCTGCCTAAAGGTGTAGAGCTTGTCAGAATGACACCTGAAGAAGTGAACGTGCATGTAGAACTGCGGAATACGAAATCTTTTCCGATAACGATGATTACTAAAGGTAAACCTGCGGATGGTTATCAGCTCGGGACTCCTGTCCTTCAGCCGGTAGGTACGGCCGAAGTTACCCTTGCTGCCAGCGAACTGAGTAAAGTGGTGAAGGTGCAAGGAACAATCGAGCTGGATGGCGAAAGTGATACCTTCAAAGAAAATAAAATGAAGCTGTATGCCTACGACAGCAGTGGCAAAGAAATTCCAAATGCAATCATCGAGCCTTCAAGCGTATCAGTTGAAATACCGATAACCTTACCTTTCAAAAGCTTACCACTGGAAATTGGCTTTACGGGTCAGCTTCCGGACTCACTGGTATTATCCAGAGTCACACCGGAAATTGAGACGATCGTAGTATATGGGCAGGAGGACATTTTGGCAGCCTTATCTTCATATGAGGCTACAATTGATCTTAGCTCTATTGATGCCGCAGGGACAATACAGCTAAAGGCGGAACTAAAGCTTCCGGCGGGTATTGAAAAAATTGAGCCTGCAACGGTGAATGTTACGGTATCTACCTCTAAGATAGCAGAGCGGACCATCGAAGGCATTCCAATTAAATTGCAGGGTGTGGGCAGTGGACTAGAGGCGGTTATCACTACTCCTGAGAGCAAAGCTATTACACTTACTTTAGCTGGGGCGCCGACTTTATTGGATCAGCTGGATCAGGATAATGTTGGTGTTGTCGCTGATGTTAATGGTCTTACCGCTGGGACACACGAAGTGGCTCTGCAGGTATCTCTGCCCCGATTCATCGCACTTGGCAATTCGAGTGAACGACTAACTGTGACTGTGCAAGTGCAATCACCAGCAACACCAGTTCCCTCGAAAGCACCGGATACCGGAAGTGCAGTCACTCCGGAGCCAAGCTCTGAACCTGCCGTAGGCACTGGAGAGGCTACAGAGGCGCCAACGCATAGCACTGGAGCTGTTGAAACGACAGCGCCGACCCCGAGCCCAGTTCAGTCTGATAGCGCTGGGGGGAACAGCGGGACGGGAAATGGTAATGAGATTACAGGTAACGCCGCAAGTACAGGCGGAACGTAACTTTTTGGAACATTTTACGTCTATTTATGTGTTCTATTTGCACACAGAGCAGGTATTAAACCATACAATAATTCATTAAGCTAAAGCAGCATAATCAAAGGAGAAAAGACATGGGTAAGTATTTTGGAACTGACGGCGTGCGCGGAGTCGCAAACCGGGAATTGACTGCAGAAATGGCTTATAATATTGGCCGTTGCGGTGGGTATGTATTAGCGGGTAACTTAGAGAAGCCCAAAGTTGTGATTGGAATGGATACACGTATTTCCGGCCCAATGCTGGAATCAGCGCTTGTAGCGGGTCTGCTGTCTATTGGAGCAGATGTTATTCGTCTAGGTGTAGTAACTACACCTGCAGTTGCTTATATTACAAGACTATTGAAGGCTGATGCGGGCGTAATGATTTCGGCTTCGCATAATCCGGTTGAAGATAATGGCATTAAGTTCTTTGGCGGGGATGGCTTCAAGCTAACTGATGAAACTGAGCTTCGCATTGAAGAGCTGATGGATGCCGAGGTCGATGAACTGCCTCGTCCTATAGGCTCAGGTTTAGGAATACTAGCAGTTGATAATGATGCTAAGTATCTCTATCTGGAGTATTTGAAGACAACAATTTCTCAAAGCTTCAAAGGCTTCAAAATCGTATTGGACTGCGCTCATGGTGCTGCGTACGAGCTTGCACCACGTTTGTTCAGAGAACTGGGTGCAGAGGTTATTGCCATTGGTTCTGAGCCCGACGGGCTGAACATTAATGACGGATTCGGCTCTACGCATCCGGCTACATTGCGTGCAGAAGTATTACGGCACGGGGCAGATTTAGGACTTGCTTTTGACGGAGATGCCGATCGCCTGATTGCTATTGATGAAACAGGAGAAGAGGTCGACGGAGACTTTATCCTCTGTATTTGCGGAGACGCAATGAATCGTGCAGGCAAGCTAAAGGATGGTACGATTGTTTCGACCGTAATGAGTAATATTGGATTCTATAAGGCAACTGAGAAGTTATCGCTTAACACGGCCAAAACAGCAGTTGGTGATCGGTATGTCATGGAAGAAATGCGCCGTGGCGGTTATAACCTGGGTGGAGAGCAATCCGGACATGTTATTTTCCTTGATTACAACACGACTGGAGACGGCATTCTGACGGCTATTCAACTGGTGGATACCATGAAGGCTTCAGGAAAGAAGCTAAGTGTGCTGAAAGCCATGATGACGAAATACCCACAGGTGCTCGTGAATGTTCGTGTGCTGGATAAGACCAACTATCCGAACAATGTGGCTATTGAAGCGGCTATTAACGAAGTCGAAGGTAAACTGGGCGATAATGGCCGTGTGTTGGTGCGTCCGTCAGGGACAGAACCACTGATCCGCGTAATGGCAGAAGGACCAGATAAGGCCGATTTGGATCTATATGTAAGTCAGATTGTGGATGTAGTACAGCGTGAGCTGGTATAATTGCATATCTTCGTAAGGGTTTATGGCTGGTGAGTGGAGTGCTTTTGCTTCGCTGCACCAGCTCTTTAAATATATTCCTGAGGCACAGCATTGCCAAAGCAATATAAGGTGCATATAATAGACTAAGTGTCATTCCAGAAGGAAAGCGGGGATTGTGAGGTTAGCATACAAGCGCCAGAGCTTGGTTTTGCGCGGGGGAGATGTGTTAGCCACTGTATGCCTGATATAGGCGAGGCTGGCACAAATCACGGCAGAACGTAAGTTGACGAGGTGGGGGTGTTCGAAATGTTCGGCGGGGACCTCCCGGTGATGCACCAGAGCCGTAAATGGAAGCGGAAAATGGAAGGGCGACCTTTCACACAACGCTTGTGTGGGTGCAATATAGAAATGTATGATTCGAGGGTATGTGCATCGGAAGGAAACATTGTAGTTCTGCCACGGTAGAGAAGAAGGCTGGACTTCATGAACATAAGATGACAGTTTATTTTGTTGAGCCATAGCTTGCAACAGAATATTTTCTTTTTCTCAAAAACATGCCGTGAGGCACGTTTCTTTCCGTATGCCGCCCACATTACGATAAATTGGACGGAGGAAAATTGTATGTGTGGTATTGTAGGATATATTGGTAATCAGAATTCGCAGGGTATCTTGGTTGAGGGTCTCAAGAAGTTGGAGTATCGTGGGTATGATTCGGCTGGTATCGCTGTATTTACCAAAGAAGGACTGCAAATCGTAAAGGCACAGGGACGTCTGGTGAATTTGGAAACGAAGCTGGAAACCCATCCTCTTACAGGCAGTGCAGGAATTGGTCATACACGCTGGGCTACGCACGGCAAGCCTTCTGATGAGAATTCACATCCTCATACGGATGATAGCCAGAAATTCTCGGTAGTGCATAACGGTATTGTCGAAAACTACCTGGATCTCAAAGAAGAACTGATTGCTGGTGGATGCCACTTCACATCTGAAACGGATACTGAGGTTATTTCTCACCTGATCGCCCGTGAATATGATGGAGACATCGTAAAAGCTGTACAAAAGGCGATTACTTTCATGCGCGGTGCGTTTGCACTGGGTGTTCTTACAGAATTGGAACCAGATAAACTGGTAGCAGTACGTCAGGCCAGCCCTCTGATTATTGGTCTTGGCGAAGGAGAAAACTTTATCGGGTCAGATATTCCTGCACTGCTTGAATATACCCGTAACGTATATATTTTGAACGACGGCGAAATGGCTGTATTGACACGGGATGCTGTCGAATTGATGACGATTGAAGGCAACTTTATTTCTCGGGAAATGATTACTGTCGATTGGGATGCAGTTACCGCAGAAAAAGGCGGCTACGAGCATTTCATGTTGAAAGAAATCCATGAGCAGCCTAAGGCTTACCGCGATACTATGCGCGGCCGCATCAACGCTGAAGGCAACAAGGTTATTTTGCCCGAGCTTAATCTGACTGCTGAACAAATTAAGAATATCCGCAACATTCAGATCGTCGCTTGTGGTACTGCTTATAACGCAGGCCTAGTAGGACGTAATCTGATTGAAGCGCTGGTGCGTATTCCTGTCGAAAATGACATCGCCTCAGAATACCGTTACCGTTCACCGATCGTGACACCAGAAACCCTAGTGATCGTGGTCAGCCAATCTGGTGAAACTGCAGATACTCTGGCAGCTCTGCGTGAAGGTCAAGCAAATGGTGCGCATGTACTGGCCATCACCAACGTGGTAGGCAGCTCCATTGCTCGCGAAGCAAATGATGTATTGGTTACCTTAGCTGGACCGGAAATTGCTGTAGCTTCGACTAAAGCTTATACTTCACAGCTGATCGTGTTCACTCTGTTGGGTCTATATATGGCTGAAATACGTGGAACGCAGTCTGAAGCACAGGTTGCTGAAATTCTGGCAGCGATGCAATCATTGCCTGAGCAAGTGGAAGAAGTTCTGGCACAAAAGGAATCCATTAAGAACTATGCAGAAGAAATTTCCAAGCATGAACACTTATTCTTCATCGGCCGCGGCGTAGATTATGCTGTAGCTCAAGAAGGTTCGCTGAAGCTGAAAGAGATCTCTTATATTCACTCCGAAGCTTATGCTGCAGGCGAGCTGAAACATGGTACGTTGGCTCTGATCCAAGAGGGTGTTCCGGTTATTGCCATGGCTACTCAGGAGTCCGTTCTTGAGAAAACCGTCAGCAACATCAAAGAAGTGAAAGCCCGCGGCGCAGACGTTATGGCTATCACGCACCAAGAGCATGTAACTGACCTGCTCAGATCGGTCGATCAAGTATTTGTTATCCCTAAAACCCTGCCACTACTGACACCTGCGCTGTCTGTAGTGACCCTGCAATTGCTGGCTTATTACGCTTCGCTGGCTCTGGGCCATGATGTGGATAAACCACGGAATTTGGCCAAAAGTGTGACTGTGGAGTAGGTCTGTTATAACATTTAAATATTATTGTTCAGTGACATTAAAGTTTGTGTCCGTAACATTAAAGTTTGTGTATTTACAAAATGTTAGTGTTTAGACAAAATAGTTGGTGTCTGAATAGTTTAGTAGTAGTCGATTTTGGTTAGAATAAATCTAATGACATCTAGAATAGCAAACAACTTATATCTAATGGCTCTGTCCTTTATTACTAAAGGACGGGGCCATTAGTCGTTTTTCCAGAAAAGGGGCTATAACGTACAGCTCGCTCACAGGACAAGCATGGAATGGAGGATTATTATGACTAAACGCGCTGAAAGAAAAGCAAAGGTACAAAGTAATTATCTTAAAAAAGGAAGAGGGCAAGGTATTGGAGAGAATTATCTGCCGTTTATCCAAGCACATGACAATAAGGTTGCTTCTGAGGGTTGGATAACACGACATAAAGGTTGGACAACAAAACGGATACACCATACGCTGTCTGAGCATGAAAGAAAGTATTTATATTATTGCGAATGGTTAGATGGAGTTGCTGATATCAGAGAACAGTGGCCGTTGCTCCCGCTAGAAAAAACGATAGAGATCGCTGATCAACTTGGTATTGTACATCCAAATATTGATGGCATTCCGGTAATTATGACAACGGATTTTATGTTAACACTATTAACGAGATATGGCATTCGTAATGTGGTTCGAACAATAAAGCCCATCGAAAAATTAACCATCCGTACTTTAGAACTCTTTGAAATTGAGAGGATCTACTTTGCAGAACTAGGTATTGACTGGTGCATTGTTACGGAAGATAAAATTCCAGGTAACCTTGTGAAAAATGTTGAATGGATGGCACATGCGAAGTATTTGGATACACAGCAAGTAGTCAATGAGGAGCTTATTGAATTGGTGTCAGACGATATATATGAGATCTTTATCAAAGATTCGGCTAGAACATCGATTATGAACCTCTGTATCCGGACAGATAAAGCAATGGGACTGACGAAAGGAACTTGTCTGTTTATTCTTCAGTATATGTTAGCTAATAAAAATTGGGAAACTGAAATGAGTAAGAGAATTATTCGAGAAAGTGAACCACTAACAATTTTTAAGAATGAGACGCAGAAAAAAATAATTCACTTAGCTTAAATGGAGATGATTTCTTCGTGAAAATTGTACTTAACTCAATAATTGAGTATTTGAATGAAGATCTTGAAGTAACTGAAATATTGCGTGTATTATGGATCGATAACAAATATGAAAATGCAGTAGTCGTAAATATCGATAGTTCAAGAATATTGTCATATCCCTACTTTTTGAGATGTGAAGATATTTTTTATGATATCAGTGAGGGTACGAGCAGGTTAACTGAACTAGAGGTGGACATGAGAATTGTTTCACCTGATGAGGAATATCTAAATAAGTACAAAGAAAATAGAGATCGACGTTGGAACCTTATAAAGGATATTGTACAAAAGGAACCAGACATCTATATATCTAAAAGTAGAGGGAAGTTAATACACGAGGCACATTTAGTTTCTGGTAAACCTAAGAAGGTTATACGGGATAATTTATTAAAATACTGGTTTTATGGTAAGTCAAAAAATGGTTTACTTAATAATTATTTTGATTGTGGTAATCCTGCTAAAGTTAGAGTGTATAAGGAAAAACCTGGACCAAAAACTACAACTAGACCCGTGATAACGGAAGCAGATAAAGAAATGTTTAAATCGGCTATAAAAGTTTTTCACATTCGGTTAGGAATGAATATTACTAAAACGCATGAAAGACTGTGTGAGACATATTATAAACGTGGTTATTATCGGAAATTCGGCGTAAGAGTTCCAATGGTAAATTCAGATGAAAGCCCAAGTTTACGTCAATTTCGTTATTGGTACAACAATGAGTATCCGAAAGCCTCTCAATACAGAAATAAATATGGCAAACGGCGTGCAACTGTAGATGTTCGGCCAATGACAGAAGATGCATCCGAAAAGGCAATATGTGTTGGCGCAGTGTTTGAGGTAGATGCAACTAAATTAGACATTATAGTAGTGTCTTTTGATCGTAAGACAATACTTGGAAAGCCACTATTATATGTTGTAATGGATGTATTTAGTAGATTAGTCACTGGTTTTCATGTGAGTTTAGCAAATGCTTCGTGGTTTGAATCTATGGTAGCAGTAGAAAATGCAGCAACTGATAAAGTAGAGTTTTGTGCACGTTATGGTATCGAAATTAGTGAAGAAGAGTGGCCATGTAATTATTTACCAAGAAATCTGATTGGTGATCGCGGAGAGTTGAAAGCGCAACTATCAGAGAGATTTGTCAATATAGATGTGGATGTCTTAAATGCACCGTCCTATCGTGGTGATCTCAAACCTTATATAGAGTCAAACTTTCATATAACTAATGAGATGATTAGACAATTATTATCCGGCTCGACAGAAGCTGGAGCGCTTGAACGAGGGGATTATAATCCGGCTAAGGAATCAGCTTGGACTATAGAAGAGATTATTCGCTTTTTAATTGTATATTTTATAACCTATAACAAAAGTGCTTTGAGCAAGGATTTCACAGCTACAAAAGATATGTTCACTGATCAAGTTGAACTTACTCCAATAGGTGTTTGGAATTGGAGTAAAGGAAGAAGACTGCTTCATCAACGATCTAAAGATGAGTTGCGCTATAATTTACTCCCGCGTGCATCAGCGAAAGTATCTCGTCGTGGAATTGAATTTAGAGGGCTTTACTACACTTGCAGTAAAGGCATTGAAGAAGGATGGTTTGTAGGAAACGGGCTAGGAGTTGGTGGGAAGACAGATATAGAGATCACATTCGACCCAAGAAATTGTAGTAGTATCTTTTTTAAATATGGAAAAGAATTAATACAGTGTTTACTGACTGGAAAATCTAAGCATTTTGAGGGATTACATTTTGATGAAGTGGACAAAATCATGGAATATCGTGATACACAAATCAAAGAACAAGAAAAACTTGAGAAACAATCTCGAGCTGAGTTGCATGCTTTTGCCGCAGCAGCGGATAAGAAGGCAACGGAGGAGACAAAAGCTGCTACTAAAGACCAAAGCTTCTATTCCAGAAACCAAAACAAACGTGAGACTAGAAAAGCAGATAGCAAAGTTTGGGGAGCGATGGGGGCAATGACTAACATGTCACATGAGCCGTCTAGTATGGATGACACTTCATTAGAAAATGAAGATAATGTAGTCCATTTTCCACTTTCAGATGACACTGATGAGAGTATGCCTAGTAGTGAAAAAGAGAGACAGTCACTATATTCAAGAAAAAGCCAAGAAAAAAGAAAGCGAGATATGGCCGATGAATAATGAGGGGATTTCCGGACTAAAAGGAACACATGTTATGGCAAAATATCATGAGCAGATTAATCCCAAGAATCAAGGAAACCCATTTATTGAAGCTCTACCAAATCGAATATCAGAAGGTGAATTTATTGATGTGCTCTCTTCAGATCCTCCGCTCACTTCAAAGTATTCCAAATTATCCATGGAGGATCGATTAGAGTTTGTTCAACAAATCAAGCCGGACTTCTGGCGGCCGTTACCTTCTCATTATGAAAAGTATCGAAATTTATATTCAATGTTAAAAATAGGATATCAGTCAAGAAATCCAATGCACGCTATGTATAATCGTCAATTTGCTATGGGATGGGATGAAATATATAGAGCAGGAGTTGATGAAAATGGTGCCAATTTAGCGGGGAATATTCAAACTGCGGAGAGTCTTGTTGAAATTGCGATTAATGGATATGGGAAAACACAAATATACGAACGCATGTTAACACAACTCTTTCCTCAAGTCATTCATCACAGTGAATATCAGGGAAGAGCACTACCAAAAACTCAGTTGGTATGGATTAAAGTGGAATGTCCATTTAACAAATCAGTCGGAACGTTTGTCAAAAGCTTCTACTCTGAGGTAGATAAAGTATTAGGAAGTAACTATTATGCATTATTTGCCGAAAAACCCGGGAATATTGGAACATTGGTGAATAGAATGATTTTTACAGTTGTTCAAACTAATCTTGGCGGTCTATTTATTGATGAAATCCAGAAAATACAGAAGGCTTACTCTGGTGGCAAAGATAATATGATTGATTTTATTACTCAACTTGTAAACACGATTGGCATTCCAGTGATATTGCTTGGTTCATATAAAGCGCTTTACTTATTTAAAGATTCTTTAGCCAATACCAGAAAGTACTTGCCAAACGGTTATGCTGAAAATATTTCCGGATTTATGCTTAAAGACAGTTGGGAGTGGAATCATTTTATCAAGGAACTCTGGTCATTTCAATACACCAAAACATATACCGAGCTCACACCAGCACTTAAGGCAGAAATGCACTATTATTCTTTTGGAATCCCGGATATTGCAGTTAAGCTTTTTATTCATGTACAATGTCGGACCATCATAAATGGTGGTGATGAACGCATTCAGAAAAAGGTTATTCGTGATGTATCAGAGAAAAGTCTTAGAATGGTCCAACAAATTTTCGATCGAATGCGTTCTGGAGATATTTCGGCATATGAAGATTTAGAAGATGTTAAACCTGATTGGATCCCACTCAATGGATACCTAAAAGAGGCATCACATCGGATTACCGTTCACGGTAATTTAAAAGAGGATCATGTACGAGCTCTTCAAAAAAGAAGAAAGGATGAGATATTGATTGAACTAACAAAATTTGCACTACAGTTGGTTCAATCTCCAGCAGAAGCAGAGGAAATTGCAAATAGAGTCTATGATGCTAGCTCAGGACTAGGTGATATTTCATTAATGTTTGGTCAAATTGCACAGCATATAATAGAAAGCAAAGAAACTACGGAAAGTGCTGAACAAAAAGACGAAGAGCCAAGCGCTGAGATTCCAAAAATAAAAAATAGGAAACGATTAAAACCAGCGATGGCAACAGATGACATACGTTATGTTGTTGAAATGGGGCATAAACGAAAACTAACGACAGAAGAAGCACTTGAAGAAAAAGGATATATAAGAGGAGTAAATGAGCTATTTGATTTAATATCTCAATTAAATTAAATGATGAAAGGTTGATTCAAACTGGATAGAATCTTCTCATTTGTTGAGCCATTTCCTGACGAAGATTTCCGAAGCATAGTGTATAGATATCATTTGCGTTCTGGAAATACGGAGTTTAGTCAAACTCAAAGCGACCTTTTTGGAGCATATTCATATAAGCAAAAGATGTTCCCAAAAGGACTACAAACTATGTTGAACAAGCTTCCTATTGGACACACATTTACAGCTGAGTTATTTCTCTATGAACACACATGGTTTGGATTATATAAAGTATTCCTTACAGATGAAAGAAATAAAGACATGTACCAGAATGTACTTCATGGGTCCAATGGCAGAAATGCAAAGGGACAACCCCGGATATCTGGGGCGCAGGCTGTTTTATCAACAGAAATTAAATATTGTCCTATTTGTGTTTTGAATGATGAAGAAACATATGGTGAAGTTTATGTGCATAGAGAGCATCAATTATCTTTTCTGCAACTATGTCCTAGCCACCATGTACAATTATTTAGTAAGTGTCCCACATGCATGAATAGTTACGGTGATACTCAGTCTGGTCATTTACTTAAGGAAGTAGCATGTAAGTGGTGTGGCGATGCTCTTCCGTCTGGAGAAGTAGAATTAAACTTATTGCATAAAATGCAGATCAAGTTGCTCGATGATTTAGTGTTTGTCAGAGACAATCATATGACGTTGAGTGTTGATACTTTGTATGTAAAACTCGTTCAGGAATTATTTTCTAATAACTTGATCGCTCCAAAAGGGGAGTTTAGACGAAACGAAATTATCTCATATATTAAACAAGAGTCCTCACATTTTAATATAATGGGATACGACTTGTTAAATTTGGATGGTCACTATTTTAAGTGTAAATTATTTGTTCAAAACGATATGGTGAATTTTATACCTTTTTATTTTTTGTTAGCTCAATTGCTGTCGGGCTCATTCAAACGTTTAATCGAGTCGGATTATACGTACTCAATAGAAATCCCCTTCGGTAATGGACCGTGGGCTTGCCTAAATCGCAAATGCCAAAAACATGGTATTCCAAGAATTAATCATTGTGCTAGGGATGTGAACGATCGCACTGGAGTATATTCAATAAGGTACTATTGCGATAGTTGTAATCACGTAAGCCGCATAGCTGGAGAGAAAACATCAATATACCAAAAGAAAATGAACAAAAGCACTAATGATATACAATTTGCTATAAATGAAATCAACGTTGCTCGTCAACAAGTAGCAGCAGTATCTAGTTCGAATTTTGAAAGTAAGCGAGAAAAGAGAAGAATGGAAATGATTAATTTGTTAACTGGTCGGACTTATAAAACTCGTTCTGAATTGAAAAAACAAGCATATTATCTTTTTTTGTGGCTGATGCATTACGATAAAGAGTGGTTAGAGTTAAGAATACCATCGAAAAAAAATCGAACAGATATAAAATTAGATTATAGTGTCGTTGATCAAGAGTTACAGATAAAAATACGTGAAGCAGCGGAGAGTATCCCCTCTAATTATCACTTATCCATTCGAAGAGGAACGATTCTATCAAAATTATCTTTATCGGATAGTAATAGATTCAAGCAGTATTATCATGATAAGTTACCTTTAGCTGTACAGGAGATCGATAAGTATGTTGAAACAACACAACAATATTTAATTCGAAGTATACCCAGACATTATCTCAAAATTTCAGCTAAACATAGTAATGGAATGACAGTAAAAGGATTTAAAAATGAAGCATCTGTTTCTTATTATCTAAAGGGTAATGAAGAAGTTGATGAACATATTCGAGTTTATCTTTCTGAACGTGGGAAATTGATATAAGTAATATGAATCTATTATTTAATATTAGCTAAAGTTAATGATATAAGGGAATTTACAGTGTAGTTTATGGGGATAATACTCTTAATGTAAAAATTAGGAGTGAACGCACGATGATAAATTTCCCTTTTTTATTTCCGGATGAAATTCTATATAGTGCTATTTCCAGATATCATAGAGATTCAGGAAGTGAAAATCATAAACAGACGCTCGAAGATTTATTTGGTAACAGAAATGTATGTGCTTCACTATTGCTTCCATCTCATCTAAGAGCTCTTTGTGATAGAATGCCAATCGGAAGTAAGATTACTCCAGAAGATTTAATAGCTAACCATACATTTCTCCCATATTATGAACCTTTTATTTCTGAAAGTCGCAACAAAAAAATGATAGAAACCTTGATTTCAGATAATGGGCCTGCTGCATATATGCAGTTAGGTAGGCCTGCCTCGACCGTTAAAATAGAGGAGGCACTCAAGTTCTGTCCGATTTGTGTTGAACAAGATCGTGGAGTTTACGGAGAAGCATATTGGCATAGATCGCATCAAATGGAAGGGGTTCATTTCTGTCATGTCCACAGAAAGCCCCTTATAAGTAGCAATTTCTCTCACGCAAACAGAAGAAATAAACAGAAGTTTGTGTCGTTAGAAAGCATCTTGAAAGAAGGTATTTGTTACCAGGAGTATTTAAATCGGCCGCTTTTATTCAAAATAAAAAGATTCATCGCCGAACAAACATATGTGCTTTTGAATAATAAGTTCACATCATTAGGACTAAATAGGATTAAAGATTTTTACATAACAAAATTACAACGATTAGGTCTGGCGAGTCATTCAAAAAGGATTAGATGGAACGATCTATTTTGTGCATTCAATCATTTTTTCGGTAATAGATTGCTTCTAGAGCTACAAAGTTATATTGAACCCTCGCAAAAAGATACCTGGCTGCACAAATTACTCCGAAAATCACGTGTTTCTTGCCATCCCATAAGACATTTGCTAATGATTAACTTTCTAGGTGAGACTTTTGAAAGCATGTACAATAAAATTTCTGTTGGTAATTCAACGTATGAACCCTTTGGGCCAGGGCCCTGGCCGTGTCTTAATAAAGCTGCAAATCATTATAAGGGCGAAGTCGTACAGGTATGCGAAGTTACAAGAGACTCCAAAACAAGGCAACCGGTAGGTACCTTCTCATGTTCATGTGGATTTGTGTATTCACGTAAGGGGCCAGATCAAGTCTTGGAAGATCGTTATAAAATTGGAAGAGTGAAGAACTTTGGGGAAGAGTGGAATAGAAAGTTACGAATCATAGCACAACAAGATATTTCGATACGAGAAATGGCAAGAACACTCGGTTGTGATTCAAAAACAGTGATTAGTAATATGGCTAATAATGAAATCTCTGCTGAAATTATAATTGAACTGGACCAGGAAAAAATGATAAATAGGGAAAGGTGGGCCGAATTAAAAAGAGATAACAGACAGTCATCAGTAACTGAGCTTCGGAAAATTGATCAGGCCCTATATATCTGGTTGTACAGGCACGATAAAAAGTGGTTGTTTGAACATGTGCCAGAGAAAAGGAAGGGAAACACGCCTAAAGAACGAGTGAATTGGGAAGAACGAGACCATCAACTAGCGAAGGAGATTCAAAGAGCAGCGGAAGAAATCAAGAACGGAAACCCGGATAAACTGATCAGAGTAACGAAGAGTGAAATTGGGCGAAGGCTGGGTAAGTTACCTCTGTTATTCAACATGCTTCACAAATTACCCGAGACATCAAAACAACTAGACAGCGTGGTGGAGTCGGTTGAAGAATTCCAAACTAGGCGAATTGAACTTAGAGCATTGGAGTTAAAGAAAACAAATACATTGGTAAAACAATGGGAGCTCATTCGTGCCTCCGGGTTAAGGCGAAATTTTATTGAATCTCACCGTGAACAGATTGACGCAGTAACTATTAGGTAAGTAGAGGGAGTTAATGGCACTGGATATATGTGAGTATAATCCTGGATAACAATACCTCCGCTTAGAACAACTTCGCAATATCGCCAATAGCTGCTTCTTGTTAGTCTTACTGCATCAATCGCGATTTCCCCGGTCTGTACCCATAGGAGTCGGAGTGAAATAGGGCCGTGAACAACCACAGGAGGCTGGAATCAGTAAACTGGAAAGTCCCCATTCACGCTATCCGCACCAATCTCATCTACATTTGTCCTTCCTTTGCGATAGGACTAACTTGAGTGAAGGTTTGACCGGCGGTTAACATTACCTCAGCTAGGAGCCGAAGATATCTCGTGCTTTTCGCTGAAGCTGGATTAATAATGAACACGAATACATTCCAAACGAAAGTGTTATCGAATGTGCACGAGTTCTAAGTTTTTATTCAAATCATATAGACACATTTTTTGATAGTGTCTAATAAACGACACATATGATACTTCTGATCGTTGATAAACTATAATTCGTAAAAACGAACTGGAGCTGTTGAAAAACGGTATGAATAATTTAAAGATGGAGACAATGATATAACAATACTGTATTTATAGAGAGGTATCAACAAATATGAACTACGAAGATGTTTATAAGTTACATTTACAATTACTTAGTATATATGAAAAAAATCAGCGGTACTCTGGACCTCACCAGAGGCAAATTGATTACTATAAGAGACAATTATTCATGTTTGCTGAAGATAATGTTCAACGGGTCTTCGTCCTAAATCAGTTGTTGAAAATTCATGAGAAAACTCGTGAAATGCTTGTTAGTAGTTGTGCAGATCGATACTTTTCAAAGACTGCTTCTATTGAAGCTGAATTTGAATCTGGTATGTAGCAAATGAGATACATGTTTTGTATTTAGAATGCATATATACTGGAATTGAGGAAGGGGAGGCTTATGCTTTTTGAAATCACTAGCAAAATGGAAAAAAAGATAAAGGAATGGGATTCGTGTAAAGCAGTTGATGTTACCGGTGCTAAGTTTTCTTATACCTTTACTCCAACTGGTCTTGGTACAGTTATAGAAGTACATTGTGATATCTGTAATAGAAAATTGGATCTTACAGAAGATTGGATTTAGAGTAACATTGTTAGATTTTTACCAGAGTGATTATGTAGAAAGCACCTAAACCTTGGATGTGCAATTGAGGTTTGTGGTGCTTTTTTGTTTTAGGAATTTACGAGAGCGTAATCTTTGAAATTAACCTAATGTTTATTATCATTGAAATAAATGAATCACTTTTATTTCATTTAATTTATTAAGATTAAGGTATAAGATCTTTCTCCAAAATGAGCGGTCGCGTATATGTTGTAGAAGCAGCTACGATTTATATGCCTTAGGGATTTAGGGATTTCAAGATAGGATGAGGACCTTTTAAAGACAACATAATGTTATCTGTTGTTCCAAAAATGTAGATTAAATGACCTGGATAGTAGAGGGGAATTTAATTTTTCCGTCGAATGATGTTAATAACAGGAAATAAGGTCTAAGGAGGATTCTAGTTGAAGCTATTTGAGGTAGTACCAGAGTCCTTTTTTCGATTATTATCGGGAATAAATAAACAATTAAACGTTGAGGCTGTTCAACTTTTATACGAACATGCTAAACGTGAGCGTTTTGGCATCCGGATCGAATTGATGCGGGACTTGTACCAGGAACTGATTGAATCGTGGGAAGAGTTAGATACGCAACTGGAGTGGGATGAAGAACCTCGGTCTCTCTCTCCTGGACAAGTGGACTTAGAAGAAGTATCGCGTGCCAAGGCAAATAGCTTGATACGAAGGCTAGAAACTTTAGGCTGGATTGAGCTGGAAACGCGGGATCGTTATGAAATTTATATTGTATTACCTCATTATACCATTCGGATGCTATCACTCATTCAGGAACTATGTGAGGGAAGGGCTATTGAATACCAGCGTTATGCTTTTGCGACCTACGGTATGCTATCTGGTGAAGAAGCTCGTGAGCGTCCTGCTATGGCCGTTCGGGAGGCATTATCCAATACCCTTCAGTTCGATCGGGAGTTGTTTACTCTCTACAATAATATGAAACATCATATGGAGCAGGTGGTTAGCAAAAAAACGATTCAAGAAGTGCTGGACCATCACTTTGATCGTTATCAGAAAGATATTGTCGAGAATAGTTACCATCGATTGAAGACTTCAGATCACGTTGCCAGGTATCGTCACCAAATCCTTGATATTGTGCAGCGCTGGCAACTAGACAACGATTGGATGGAGCAGGCTGTGCAGGATGGAATTTCAGGCGGGCTATATAAGAGTTCTGAAGAAGCCAAGTCCCACCTGAGACAGTCTTTACGGGATATTGAAGCAATATATTTAGGACTTGATGATACGTTCTACAGGATTGATCTTCGTCATAATCAGTATCTGCGTTCCTCTTATGACCGGGCACGCTATTTAAGCCAGCATCATCAAGGAATTGATCAAAAGCTAGCGTTATTACTGGAAATGCTGGGAAATTCATCGTTTCCTTTACGAGATGAAGAGCTCATTCCACTTTCACGATTGCAGCATATACAGAGTTTAAACGAGGGATCACTTCTTCCTGTCAGAAAGAAACGGATTTCGCATCAGCCTGAAGAACATTATGTACTACCTATCCCGGAAGAAGTACGTGAGCAATTGCGTAAAGAAAGACTTGAGCGTATGCGCAAGGCCGTTACGCGTAAGAAGGTGGATGATTTCGTCCTTTCTCGCTTGCAGAATAAAGATAGTATGGAGATTGCGGAACTGGCGCCTCAGAATGTGGAGGAAGTGCTGCTTTTGACGTATGTTTACTTGTACGGCCAGGATGGAGGTTCCCCCTACCGAATTGAACGTAGTAAAGAACGTTTGATTTTACATGCCGGTCCCTATCGTTTCTACAACCATAAGATCAAACCACGAATATCCGGAGGGAGGCAACGAACATAATGTGGGAAGAGATCAGTGAACAAGAACGGCAAAAAATCAAGGCTGTGCTAAATCATCTTTTGGCGGTTAATTATCTAGTCCGGGAAAAAGATCGCGATAGCTATACTGTAGTCCGGCGGCATAAGAGAGCTATTGAAGAATACCTTCAAATGCTGGACTGGGAGATGATTGTTGATGAGAGACACGAATGTGTATTTTTACAATCCCCAGACAGCTCGTTTCGGCGCTCTTTGGATCGGGATTTAAGCATTTGGATGCTCATTCTACGGCTCTTGTATCAGGAAAAAAGACAAGGGCTGACCATCAGTACCTTCCCCACAACAACGATTCATGAAATTCGTACAAAATACGAAACCTTTCATCTCTCCTGGCTGGGGAAAACCAAGTTGGATCAAGCTATTAAGCTCTGTACAAGATACCAGCTCGTTGAAGCGCTTGACGCAGATATACGTTCTGACGATTGCAGAATTGTGCTTTATCACACCTGGTTATACGTGATTGATTTAGAACAACTGGATGCTATTCAAAGTCGAATCGAACAATACAGGGTTGAGGAAGAAAAGGGGATAACTAATGAAATGGTTAAAGAAGCTGCGTTTGATTAACTGGCATTACTTTGCTGACGAAGTGATGGATTTCGGTAAGCAAACTTTGATTACCGGTAAAAACGCTGCGGGGAAATCGACCATTATTGACGCAATGCAAGTATTGTTTGTAGCCAACCAGCGAATGATTAAGTTTAATCCTGCCGCCCACGAGGATGCCAAACGTACTTTACTGGATTATTTAAAGGGCAAAATTGGTAGTGATGAACGAGGATATGTACGGGATGGTGATTTCAACACCTATTTGCTCGCCGAATTTGAGGATCAGGAAAAGCGGGAATCGTTCGTTGTCGGTATGGTTGCGGATGTATTCTCCAGTCTGGAACACGCTGAAGAGTTTTTTATTCTAGCTCCTATGAACTTGGACATGTTGGAACTGATTAAGCCCGATGGACGGTTGCGAAGCCGTGATGAATTCAGAGGGTATTATCAAGGGAATAGCAGTATTAAATCCGTGTTCGAGCAGAACAAATCACAATATCAGAAAGCATTGCTTTCCCGTATGGGACATGTACATGAGCGTTTTTTTCAGACTTTTACCCGTGCATTGTCCTTTAAACCAATTCAGAATATTCGTGATTTTGTATACCAAAATATTTTGGATCGTCAGGAGCTGCAGCTTGGTTTAATGAAAGAAAACTTTGCTGTACATGAGCGCTATCAGTTTGAATTACAAGAACTACAAAAGCGCAAGAACAAGTTGGGCCAAATTCGAGAGCGATTTCAGAATGTTGAAAAGTATAGACATCTTGTAATTGAGCAGGATTATGTAATCCGCTCATTGCGTGTACTCAAGGAACAAGAGACATTTGATCAACTGGTCTTGGAGTTGCAGGGAATAAACCTGAAACTGGAACAGACTCGGAGTGAACTGGAACTGGCCAAACAGAAGAAAGAAGAGGCAACCCGGCAAAAAGATGAACTATCCCGTAAATTATATGAAAACAGTGAAGAAAAAAGAAAAAATGAACTGGATCTAAATATAGAAAGCGGAAAGAAAAGCTTGATAGAGTTGGAGGAGCGGCTTTCTGTCTGGAGACGTTCTATGCAAAAACAGGCTGAATTATTAGCGAATCTTGGAATTTGGAATGGTAACAGCATTTGGGGCTTTTCAGATAATGACCGGAAGCAATTGCAATATGCGGCAGATGTACTTAGTGGACTATCAGCTAATTTTTCAGACGATGAGTGTGATATTGAACCGGAAAAGGAACGGCTTCGGAGAATGGGAGACCAACTGGAGGAGGTTCAGGAACGTATGACTGAAACACGGACACGTTCCAGTGATAATCTGAGAGAATTAGAACAACAGATTAGAGAAACAGAAGGGGTTATTCGTAACCTGGAGCAGCACAAGCGTCCTTATCATGAAGGGGTAATGAAACTTAAAACATTGCTTGAAGAACGTCTCGGAACCCGTTCACCAGTTTGGATATTCTGCGAAGAGATGGAGTTGATGGATGAAACGTGGCGGAATGCAATTGAAGGTTATTTAAATACTCAGCGGTTTGATCTTCTGGTTGAACCATCCGTATTTCGCGAAGCTTTGTCCATATATGAGCGGGAGAAGCGTAGCCGCCGTATTGAAGGAATTGGCCTGGTAAATACCGCAGCAGAACAGAAGTATCTGAATACGTCTCAAGATGGCTCTCTGGCAGAGTCGATTGACACATCGAATTCTGTTATCCAGGCCCATATGGAGCATTTGTTGGGAAGAGTGATGAAAGCTGTTGATGACCAGGACTTATTGCGTTACCGAACTGCGGTAACAGCTAGTTGTATGGGATACAGTAATCTGGTAGCTCGGCAAATCCCGGAGCGATTATACTCTCCGCCTTATATTGGAGCACAGGCTGTAACCCGCCAATTGGAGCTGAAACGAGAGGAGCTTGTACAGTTACGGAGGCAGCATGCTCTGCTTTCTGTGGATCTGGAGCAACTGCAAGCTTGGTTGGATCAGCTTAAAGGTAAGCAATCCCTTTTGGTAATGCTGGCAGATCAGTTGGAGCTTCAACGGGATGTAGCAAATTGCATGGCCGAGCTACAGCGGTGGGAAGAAGAACGAAAAACAATAGATTTAAGTGAAGCAGATCGGTTGCGGGAGCAGATTGGAAACTGGGAGAAGACGGAGAAACACTGGGAAGAAAATAGGGACAGTTTAAACCGAAAAATCGGTTCTCTTGAAGAAGGGGTCAAGGAGGTTGAGACGAAAAGGTTTCTGCAAATCAACTTTATTAAAGATAAGGAGGCCATTGTGGAGCAGTGGAAGGCAGCATGGCCGGAACGCTTGCAGTTTGCACTGGGACGACTGGAAGATCCTATTCGTTCTACGATAGCCACAGAGACTAAATTAATCAATTGGGAGAGCAGCCGCAAAGGGAATGAAACCAAGCGGGATGAAGAATCTCAACAATTGGCCCAGCTCAGAGCTGAATATAATGCGGCCTATACGTTTACAACCAATATAGACGCAGAAAATAATGAAGTCTACAACCATTTGCTTGAGCAAATAGAAGGGTTAGATATCCCCGATTATCAGAAGAAGGTGGAGGCTGCACTTCGGGTTTCCGAGGAAGAGTTCAAGTCACATTTCGTTTTTAAACTGCGAGAAGCTATTGAAATGGCAAAAAGAGAGTTCAGGGAGTTGAACTACGCACTGGACAACTTTCCATTTTCCTCCGACAAGTATCATTTCCAAGTTGTACCAAGCGAGAAATATCGCAGATATTACGATGCTGTGATGGATCCGAGGCTCATGGAGCGAGGAACCTTGTTTGATGTGATCGATGATGAACGGGCTGATGCGCTACAGGAACTATTTGAGCAACTTGTACAAAACGAAGCGGAAGACATGGAAGAATTCACGGATTATCGTCGGTATCTGGATTATGATATTTTGGTACGCCAGGGGGATAACCAATATCGATTTTCGCAAGTGCTGAAGGAGAAGTCTGGTGGAGAAACTCAGACACCGTTTTATGTGGCTATACTTGCTTCATTCTATCACCTTTATCGTTCTGAACGAACTCTTAGAATAGTTGTGTTCGATGAAGCATTTAATAAGATGGACGAGCAACGGATTCAGACCAGCCTCAAATTAATCAAAAGGATGAATCTCCAATTGATAGCTGCCGTACCTGATGAAAAAATACAGCATATGGCTCCTGAAGTGACAACAACGCTTATTGTCACCAATCAGGATTACAGGTGTTTTGTCGATATGATTGATCGTTGGGAGGACGAAGAAACTCAAGTAATCGAGCCTAGAGAAAATGAAGTAGATTGGCAGCAGGAAACATTGTTTTGAGGTGATATTGGGTGAACGAACAGGAGTTTAAAGGGGAGTTTAAGTATAAGCTACTTAACCATCTTTTGAATAAATACGAGCGAAGCAAGGCCTTTATTTTAGGTGAAGAAACGAAGCAACGACCACAGCTTTTATTAAATGAAGAGCCGTTTAAAGCAGACTTTGAGGACGAAATGAATTTTCGTAAGCGTGAATGGATGCACCAAGTTGTAGAGTTATTTTTAGCTGAAGGAATCGTCGATGTGAGACGGGAAAGATCATCCCATGTCATACAGAAAGTCTATTTGAAATGGGAAAAGATAGATTTTGTATATAAACAAGTGGGTAGACAGCCGAAAAGAGACAAGCTGGCTGAATTGAGGTCCATCCTTGGAGAACTGAAAGATCATCCCTGGGATTGGTTAGCCAAATGGGCCCAAGGGACAGTTATGGTTTTAGATGGTCAGCGCTCGGCGGGAATGGATTTAAATGATCTGAATAGCTATGTGGATGCAGTACGTGTACTGAAGGAATTACCTTCTATATCAGGAGACATTCCAAAGCGTATGCTTAGTATGAGAGTCTTTGGAAACAGCAAATATTTCGAACGACATGTTGAACGAAGGCTTCTTTCCATTATCAAGCAGGGGATGGGGGAAGCATCGGAACTGGGAGAAGGAGAACTGGATCTGATCGGTATTGTACCCCATCCCAAACCTGTGCTGTTGGGCGGTTGTGGGCAGTTCACACTTAACGAAAAACCATTATCATTGGAATTGTTCCCAGATGGAATGGCCTTGTACCCCGAGACACTAAAAGCTTTTCAATGGGTTGAATTAAATGTTGAACGCATCGTGATGATCGAGAATTTAAGCAGCTACCACCAATGGTTTCGAGTCCGGCAGCCTGTGAGTGAATTGGTTATATACACAGGAGGTTTTCCACATCGAATCCTTCAATCATTTTTACGGAGGTTGTGGGATGAATTACAGATTACTAATGCCTCCTTTTCAGTATTCCATTGGGGGGACATTGACCTGGGTGGACTCCAGATCTATCGCTTTTTGCAACGTGATTGTCCTTTTGATATTCGTTCTTTGTTTATGGATGAGGGAACACTTACACAATTTGGAGAAGCGGGTGGAGAACATCTGGAGCGGTATTGTCAGAAAGCCAATGATCTGTTGCAGAATGATTCTTATGCAAAGTGGCACATTTTACTGGGAACTATGGCTAAAACAGGATTGCGTTTGGAACAAGAGGCTGTTCCAGATGAACTTGTGCAAAAGGTTTTCAATTCGTCAAAGTAATGAAATGGGCGAAGCACCTTAAGCAGGCTTCACGACAGTGTGGTAACAAAATTCTTTTTAAGTGAATCCATGGACTCCCTCCAAGGACAAGACTCCGTTGAATTCTTGAACTCGGGAGTCTTTTTAGTTCAGTGTAAACTAAATTGAAGGTGAGGGGAATTTGAATGATTACGGTTGAACAATACATAACAAAAATGAAGAAAAAGGATAAGCTCGACGAGTTCGATTTTAAAAATCATGCCGAAAACATGTCAACTGTGTTGAAATATGTAATGGATTATTTCAATGATTATTTGAATCCAGAGGAATACGACTATGAGAACATTAAGACAGAGCAGTCCGTATTAAAAATTGCTCAGGAGATAGAGAAGGCTTTTCCTAGAAGCAAAGATTTTATTATTGAATACTATAAAAAAACAAGGAGTAGGATAGATCGATTATTGAAATCCTGGATGTATGAGCGGAAATACGTACATTTTTTTTATGGTTTCGAGGATTTCGAGTCTGCCGTAAATAAGTTTTGCGACAGTGGCAAGATGAAAGGAATAGAGATTGAACAGTATCGGAATCAATTGATTATTTTGGCAGAAGAGATAAAAGTAAAGGAGACAGAGAGACCCTCCATTTCTGGATTTAAATATTTGGATAACAGCCTAATTGACTGGGTAAGAGAGACCTACCGCAGTTATGGTGTGAATTTATTTGAGTTTGCTCAAAATTATACAAGCATTTTTTTTAATGAATACATAGAGCGAATTTACAACAAGGAGTCAGAGCATTTCTATTATATTAATAGGTATAATCATAGGTACAACGATAACCCTTTTAATATGGGTGCCCTGTACAAAGAGAACGAGCATCGCCCGTTTATTAATGGACGCAAAGGGGAATTGGAAATGCTGATTATGTATGTATGGGTATTTGAAGATGCGAATGATGAGGATTACTGGCCTGAGTATGTGAACTTATGTATTTTTACTAAAAGAGTAAGCATTGTAAAACACATTAACGTGTTAGTGCCTGTAAAAACGAAGGGCATGATATACCCTATTGATATCAAGAGCAATATGATGTTTCTCGAAACGACAACAGGAGCTTTAAAGACTCCTCCAAATGAAGCGTATATTTTGCGTCTGAGCTATGAAAAAGAGAATGACTTATTGTGGAAAGACTCGGTACGACTTGATGTAATTTTAAAGAATCTAACGGATACGTTCTCTCAATGTGGGGTACCTGATACACTGGAGTTGTTATCACCATTGCGGTCTCAGACCTATGGTGAGGAGGAGTTCTTCAGGCAGTACTCTATTCTCGAAAAAAGTATGAAAGAGTATAAAACTATGAAAATTGCTTTGGTTAATGGCCCACAGAAGCAAAATGGAAAGTCAAAGTATTTAATGCAATCTGCTGAGGACGTTGTGAACATCAATAATGTGGTCAAAGAAATGAAGTATAAATTAAAGTTTGCTATAGATCTTTCAAGGCTGATTAAACGAAAAAATTACAACGGTGATTTTCAAGAAGATTTTGATCGGTTAAGCGAGATAAGAACAGCGATTGTCGGCATTCATTTGTCTAAGCTTCCCAGCCGAACGGGATTTTCCCATAAACATTATAAAGACGGAAATACCTATCTATATAAATATGATTATCCCGAGAATTCGGATTTCTTAGGCTCGTTTTCAGCAATGTTAAATGATAACCTGAGTCGTTATTTTGTTCCCGAGGGAATGGCTTTAGAAACGGAGCTTGAGGAATTAGTTGATGATCTGTTAAGAGGTGGTTTTTCCTTTTCCGGTCAGGAGGGAGAATAGCGGTGGGGCGATATGATTTTATAGAAATAATGGATATGAACGATTATTCTATTGATCAATTAAAAGAGCTTGATGCATATGAACTAATGACACCGGAATCAAAGGTTAAATTCAACAAATGGTGCAAGGCTCTTCAAGTTGTGAAGCAGACCAAGTATCTACATCCGTTAATTGCCGAATATCAGAATGAACTTGCTTACAGAAAGGCACGCGACGAAGAACATCAATTTCGAAAAGAGATCGATCCATATTTGCTAAGGCATTCGAAGGTTGAATATCGCAGGAATAAAGCTGTGTTATCAATGGATATATCCGACAAACTAGCCAATAGGGCATTCAGAATTATGAATTTCTTAATTGATGCGGTAGGTGAACTGGGCGGGAATCTGAATGTGCATGCAGGTGAAGAAGATAATACCCACATACGATTATTTAATCATGACTTTTCCGTTTCACTGATTGAAACCAAAGTGAAAAGACGTTCTTTATTGTCAGAGCTTCAATCCGGAAGCATGACGATTGGTTTAAGGCCTATGTACGAGAAGATTCCCAGTGGATTGCTCAAAATGGAGATCAAGGAGATTCTCGGTTATGTGGATAGAAATAAAAAGGCCAAATCAATATGTTATTCTGAAACTCTTGATCGGCCGTTTGAAGAACAAATAGGTGAATTTATAGCAGACCTTTTGAAGAATGCAATTGATATAAGTGTATATAGACATATCGTTGAACGCGAATTTGAAATTAAGAAAAAAGAGCAGGAGCGTCTTTGTACTATTGAGGAAGCGAAAAAGCTGGAGCTCAAGCGACTTGAAGAATACAATCTTCGCAGACAACACCTAACACAAAATATTGAGAATCAAATGAAAAACTGGTTTAAGGCTCAAAAACTCCGGGGTTACACTGAGGAGTTGGAGAGGTTTGTTGCAGCTTGTATGGATGAGACGGAAAAGGAGTTGATAACTACCTATATCCAATTGGTAAGAGAGGCAGCGGAAGATTGTGATCCGGTGAAAGATATATTGAGTGAGGTGAAAACATTAGAAGGTATTTGATTATTTATCATAATCTGGCTAATCGTGTTAAAAACAAAATTAGCCAGACAATTTCCCCATCCCCTTTTATAACAATAAATTCAATATTTTATTTACATTTAATCAACTAAGCCGTCCGAGTCTGAATCTAATACATGTGACTCAATATTACCGTTTGACCGTATTACAATTATCCCTTTTTCTTTGGCAGTCTTGCTGGGCGTCCCGTGAAATTGGTAAGTTTGATCCTCAAATGTCACTTTATACTCAAGAACAAGGGCTTTATTAGTTTTGTTAAGATACTTAATAAACAATTCCATATCAATTTCTGCAATGCTTCCATATGTTCCTTGATTATAATACCCGCCATCTTCACTTGGTTCGCTCCAGTTCTTTATACGAAGCGGAAGATTTGAATTCATTGATGGAAGTGATAATAATGCAGCATTTAAATCTTTTAGTCCAACAAAATTTAGTATATCGTCAGCAAAAGTGAGGGAGTATGTGCTGAGATTCTTTGCAAAGGAATCATGTTCATCAAGTCGATCTCCTTTAAACAAGTCAATATTAGCATGTATAGGTTTAATTGAAATATCTGTTTCTTTTCGAAACATCTGCTCTTCAGGATCTGCTTCAAAGAAATCATCAAAAAATGTATGTGGTTTCTTTAGTTCAACAATCAATTTGGTTATATTTTCTTCGTCTATTAAAGCACTTTGAATATTAATGCTCTGACTACTCTGGTCAAAAGACGAGTGATAGTCTAGATGGGAAGAAATATAGCCTTTTCTCACGATTAATGATTGAACTAAATCTGGTGGAATCATATATTCATGTTCGTTGTCAGGGCTTTTATATTTTTTGAACTCCCATAAAAATGGTATATAAGGTATATCAGTTCGATATTCACTTGTCCAATAACCTTGATAACCAGGGAGAAAAGAGTCGAGCCATTGATGGTAATCATAATAAGTGTCTACGATATAAGGAAGTGTACATCTGTACTGATCAGCAACATAAAACATTGCATGCCACTCTGCATACTTATCTAGTGTTTCAATTTCTGGTAAGCTGCCGTGGCTGTTAAGGGTGTTACGATTTTGATATCTATTGTAGCGAATGAAGTCATCTCGCCACTTTCGAGCGTTGTCATTATTTATATTGAATTGATGAATAAAAATATCACAGTCTTTGGCCACTTCTTCTTGAGTGAGAATAAATATATTTGCCAGATCATTGTACCAATAAGGTAGTGTATCCATATAATCAAAATGGAAGCGGAACTGTTGCCTCGATGATGAATTTGCTCTAGCATATTTAGGTTTCTTTTTTGTAGTACCGCACTTCATTTCGTCACATGCTTCGATGGCAAGGATGTCATTGGGATGCATGTGCTTTGCAATTCTAAGACAGATTAGCTTCGCAAAGCGTCTTTGTAAAGCATGAATAACTTGGTTTGAACAAGCAATATCTTTAAAAAAGCTATAGAATGCGTTCCCCTTATGAGGTTCCTCCAAAAAAATTCGATGGCATATAAGTAAAAAAAAGATTTTTGCTGAATCTTGAAAGAAGAAGTTTTTCCTATCAATATACTTTTGATCAAAGGGGAGCTCATATAAGGAAATTAAATTATTTATGATGCTTGAGTAACCCGACGAATATAAACTTTCTATTATATGTGCTGCGTTTAACCGCAATTTTTTATCAGGATGTCCTAACATACGCCATAACAATTTACTGATCGGCATTAGCGCTTCATCATTTAGAGAGAAAGACTCACAATATGGTTGGTCTCCAGACTTAGGATGAACATTAGAGATTTCTGTAGTTATACACCATCTCATGATATGCATTGCCATGTTAGGAGGGAGGATAACAGATATTCTTTTTAGTATTTCAATGATACTTTCGCTCGATACATTATCTTCTTGTATTAAGTACTCTATAAAAAACGACTTTATATCATCAGGTTGACAATTGAAGATTCGGATCAAATTATCATAATAATTTTGATAATGTATTATTTCGTACATATTACTAATAAAAAATGTCCTTTGGATATCCACATTGATTCGCCATGCTGCTACATCAGGCCAAACGCTCCACTTATTTAGATATTCCATGAAAATATTTTGAATCTTTGAATTATAAATTAAATGAGAGATTTCAAAAGATGACTCTAATAAAATATTTACATTGATAACATAAGATTCGGGTAGAGAATTAGCAAGCCACTCCCCTACAAAAGCCGTTTGGCTATCTGAATCTAACTTTTTTAGATGCTCGGTCAATTGTTTTGCATCAGAAAAATAGAATGAATCAACCTGTAACTCTTCTTTAGGTGAGAATATTTCTTCTTCAATAGATGGTTTTAAGTACATTTCAATATCTTTTTCTGGCTCTGATATAGACTCAAGAAAGTCATTTAAATTTACAATCAGGGAGCTGTTTTTAATATTAGTCAGTCGAAGTTTATTTATAGAAGCCGTAATTTCCTTAGCTAAGATATTTTTATAGTTTAATGGCGCATATATTGTGTTTTGGATTATAACTGCTAATACATTTTGCTGAATTGCCGTATCTGAATCTGAAAGCTTAGATAATATATATCTTACCACTTCAACATAATCTGACGGTTGATCAGGCAATAAAATAGTTGCTAATGATGTGATTATATCTGCTGGATACACGCCTATTCTTAATAACTCTTTTAATACATGAAAGGCGCTCTCAGGTAGAGAAAAATGGTCAAAGTCATCACGATCATCTAGACGACACATTATTGAGAAAATATTCATTGGGCATAATTGTGTCGTGGTTTCAAACACCTCTTTATATGGAAAGTGCTTTGAATCCCACAGTTTCCGATAAATATCTTCTGACAATCGGACAAATTCATGAGAGAGTCTAGCCTCATTGAAATGGTTTTCTTCAGAAGCTATAGAAGATAAAATATTGAGTAACTCAAGCTTACTGTAAGATTCATAATCTAATCCCTTAGCAGCTTGGAGAGCTTGATCAAAATAATGCTGGCCAACATTGATTTGAATTCTCTGCCCAATCTGAGCGCATTGGACATAAAACTCATATGCCTCCGGAGCAGAAGTTGGATGCTGAAGGAGCTCGTCTGACAGAGATTTAATGATTTCTAAAGAAAATTGGCGTGAGCGCCGATCATATGCACATAAATCAGACAAAGCTAACTTTGTTTCTCGATATATTTTGGTGACATTTAAAATTTTCGATAGGTGATTATGTGTTTGTTGGGGAGTGAATTCAGAAGTATTTAAAACTCCATCAGCTAGAGCCAATAAGCAAAGCCGAATACTGCCAATCTTATTATTGTTCCTATCACTCCAGAGTAAGCGATCTAAATTTCCTGCACACTCGTCATGTAATGCTTTTGTCTCCTCCCAGCTCTGATGCTTTATAGCCATAACGCGGTATTTATAGGCGGGAAGAAGAAGATTATACACTTTTTTTATTTCATTCACTCGATCTGAAATATCTTTATGTTTGAGGTCTTTATTCAGTCCGTCATAATCTATAAAATCATCCGAATTGACAGGTTCGTCTTGGGCAGTTTTCTTTAGTACATAAAGCCGAATATTTAAGTCGATTTGTTGTTCATCTTCACGATGAATATAAGGTGCATATGATACTCGAGTATTAATTTGATATTCAGAAAGCACTTTTTTAATCAAATCAACGTTATTTTGGCTGAGTAGATACTCAAGAAATAAAATCAATTGAGTTTGCTCCAAAACGTTTAAATCGATCATTTTTGACCGACTGAACAGGCGGATGAGATACTCTGTTAAATTAATTGGTGGATCTTTTTTGCATTTTAAATGAGCTGCAACTATAGAAAGTATACAGTGAGTGTGCCAATCTATTCTTAAAATATTAGAGATAGATTCTAAATCATTCCGATTGAATAATCGTACTATGACTTTAAACAGTATGGTTGCTTGCAATTTCTTGCTGCTCCAAACTGTTATCCAGCGTTTCATCTCAGTTTCATCTTTAAGCCGTAAAACCGAGTCTGCAATGTTTACTGAATCATCTAGACGTGGTTCTTTAAATGAATCCTGCTCCTCTTCTTGTTTACTATAATAATAATTAAAAGCACCACGATAGCTATCTAAGTAAGATAATGCTTTTGATTTTGTGTTTGAGTCCATGGAGAATACAAATACCGCTTTTCCTAGACTCTTAAAGTCATTTCTCTCAGTTGTAAAGATATTTAAGAGTGTATCTTTATCACAGTATAACGAAGCCTGCTCAGGATACTCCTTAATAAGTTTTATAATAGCCTCATCGCTTTTATAGAAATCAATGCTTTTATAGATAAGTTGGAAAGCTTGGTAGCTATATTGTTGGGTTTTGAGCAGAGGAAGGCTTAATGTGCTCTTAATACGTGAAAGCATAATTCTACTAGCTTCTGTAACATCAATAATTGCTTCATCAATGGATTCGTTTAATGATATGTCTAATAATCTCACTCCATCATTGAGCAAGGATAGAAAACTATGTACATGTTTTGTGCAGTAAGCATCAAGATGTCGATGCTGATATAAATATTCCGTAATTGTATTTATTGATTTGGAATTATCACAATATTTTTCCCGTAAGAATGTTTCAAAATCTTCATCTTTGAAATAAATGAAGTCATTTTCAATGTATAGTCCAAATGAGCAGTCAACACTTAGACTTTGTAGCATATCTGGTGAGCAATCTAGAATTTTTGTAACAACTTTCATTGGTATCGGCCGTGGCATATTAATCAGAACGCCAAAGATGAAAGAGATAGTATCATTTCTTTCTCCATATCTCAAACGAAGCTCTTCAAGAATGTCCCTTAGTAGATCCTCAGTGTTTTTACCATTAGGAAGCAGCATGTTGACTAATTGATTTGGTGTATTTTGCTTTGCAGCTAATACATAGGATTGAACCCGGGGAATTCCCCGGCTTAGGTGGTGGAATTCTGTTAGGACATCTTGGGCCAGTTCAAGTGAATAAGATTTAACATGTTCTGTACTCTCTTGCAGGTTAAATGTAGGGACTTCAAAAAAT
>LIDZ01000121.1_pt4 | contig 41507 bp, 45 predicted proteins | sample 644651 | NCBI WGS metagenome assembly LIDZ01 (sample SAMN03856242, study PRJNA289617) | food metagenome | isolation source: wine grapes on drying loft during traditional withering process | host: Vitis vinifera cv. Corvina | place: Italy: Gargagnago di S. Ambrogio di Valpolicella | collected 2014-01 | reverse complement strand
ATTCCTATAGGAATCTTTAAATCTTTATATAAATTCTTTGCAAAATGATATGCTACTGCTGAAAAGTTTTCTGAAGTATACTTGGATGAAGCTTGCCAACCTTTATCTACTAGGTTTGGAATTCGTGTTTTATCATCTTCATACTCTATTTCCGGAACTTCATAATATCTAATTTCAGGATAGTTGGATTCCTCAATATACTCTTCTCCATTAGCTGAATCCTTTAATCTAAATTGCATATTGGACTGTCCCCCAGCAACCCACACATCACCAACAAGAATATTTTTTACAACACGATTTTCGGTTTTTGATGAAACCTCCAGCTGAAAAGGGCCTCCAACTTTAAGTCCATTAAAAGTTAATCTAAAATTGCCATTTTTCACTTTACCTTCTGACGTTTGTCCGCATATTTTGCCTTTAACCTTACTATTCTCTTCTGCCTGTCCCCAAACATTAACTTCTGCATCTCTTTGAAGTACCATATTATCTGTAAAGACAGTTGCTAATTTTAATCCCAAAATAATCACCACCTGTATAAAAGTTAATTACTAATTTTTATAAATTCATGATAACACAATTGTTTTTTTAAAGTATATACTTTATCAATGGAATATATTCTCCCGAAACCTTAATAAATTGCAACTTTATTTTCAGTTATTTCGGATATTTTCAATGCACTCTTTTTAGTGTTCTTCTTTACATTTACGTTGAAAGTGGAGATATTTCTTTCCCTAATTTTAGATTCTTAAAAAAAATCATTTTCCTTACATATTAGCTATGTTGTGATTTTGTACCCATACATTTCAGTAATTTGTGAATTTATTATATAATATTTTTATAACTTTACAAAGGAGAGAAACCGATATGAATGTAACCGATAATAAGATTAATTTAAAAGACTTGTCTCAAGTTGCTATGATGGCTGCAATTATTTTTGTTGCAATTTCCATTATAAAAATACCCTCACCTTCAGGTACTGGCTACGTTAATTTAGGTGATAGTATGGTATTTGTAGGCGCAATTATATTAGGTGGTAAAAAAGGTGCTGCTGCAGCCGGAATTGGTGGCTTTTTATCAGATTTATTAGGAGGTTACCCTATTTATTCTCCATTTACATTGGTAATAAAGGCTGTGATGGCTCTAATTGTAGGTGCAATTGTTATAAAATATAATCATACCGGAAAAAATATTGTAATAGATACTGCAAGTTTTATTGTAGCAGGCATTTGGGAAGTAATTGCGTATCTAGGTGCAGGTGTTATAGTCTACAGTCTTACCGTGTCAGCAAATCTAAATGTAGCTATAACAACATCTTTACTTGATATTCCTGGCAATATAGTTCAAGCAGCAGTTGGTGTTGTTATCGCCATACCTATTACCGTATTACTAAAAAAAAGTGGTGTTTTTCATACTACTAAAAGCACACTTAACTAGACATATGTGCCTAATCAAAAAAACAAGTGAGTATTCTAGTGAATTTGTGGTGGTAATTCCCTGCATAACCATCATATAGCCCAATATACAAAAGGTTTTATCTCCTCACATGCTTAAAAATATCCTCACAATCTTTGACTTGTTATTTCTTTATTGAGCCATGATTTTATTTAATTAATTATGAGAGACCGCATGTCATTGCATGTGAAAGAGGCTATTCGAGCAAACTTTAGAAAGACTTAGGCTTACGTTTGTTAAATCCCGTTAAGAAACCTTTACTGTTTGAGCGCTAGCGAGTTTAAAGGTTTTAGGAATTTAATAAATGTAAGCCTTAGTCTTTCTTAAGTGACGCGAGTAGCCTCTGAACAGGCAGTGACATGATGTCTCATAAACATTAAATATATATTTTAGCTTACAATTATAGATTAGATTTTAAGTACTCAACAAAACTTTGCATGGAAGTAGCGTCCTTAAAACTTGCTTGTGCCCTTTTGGCGTTTCCACCACCTCTACCATCAAACTCTTTTAATTTTTCCTTAAACAATTTTCCACACTGAAAATCAAAAGAACCATTTTGTGCTAGAATCAACTTTTTATCCTTAATTGAAGACAATATCAAAATAGTTTCTGTGTCCTTAAGCTTTTCATAAACCTTGTCAAGGAAATCAAAACCTTCCTCATTGTATTCTGCGATTATAAATTTAGAGTCAGAGCCTTCAATCAAAGCTTCTGCTTCTTTTGAAGCTATTTTAGAATAAAGATTGGAAACTTGTTTTCTTAAATCTTCTATTGTATCATTTTGACCTTTTATTTTTTCTATAATACCAGAGTCCTCAACAGAAAAGCCATGGGCAATCTCTGTAACATAATCATGTTTTATTTGATAATCCTTTAGTGCTCTCCATCCACATTTTATATACACTCTAGTCATACCTTTATTCTTTTCCCATTTAATTATCTTTATAATGCCAACTTCTCCAGTTCTGTTAACCTGTGTTCCACAACAAGCACTATAATCTATACTTTCACCCATTTGAACCATTCGAATATTGCCTTCAGCCTTTATTTCCTTTCTAAGTGGAAGTTTTAATGCCTCTTCCTTTGATAAGAAATAAGTTTTTACAGGTTCGTTTCTAAATATGTATGAATTAGCCTCAGCTTCTATCTTCCTTATCATTTCCGCCGTGATATCTTGCATTTCTATATCTATAGTTACATAATCAGTTCCAAGATGAAATCCTGCATTTGACACCTTATAAAGTTTAAAAAAAGCTGCTGACATAAGATGTTCTCCTGAATGTTGCTGAATATGATCAACTCTTCTTTCAAAATCCACCATGCATTTAACTACACTTTTAGAAGGCTTGTCACCCATAACATGATAAATTACATCATTTTCTTCATGAACATACTCAACTCTTATATTGTCAATAAACCCAGTATCAGATGGTTGACCTCCGCCTTCTGGATAAAAAGGAGTACTCTTTAGTACAACTTCAAATTTATCATCTTTTTCTATTATATCTTCTACTTCACATTCTGCCTCACAAATATATGGATCATCATAAAATAATTTTTTAGTCATTTATACCATTCCCTTCATTATTAGTATAACTAATTTATTCCTTAATAATAACCTAACACAAAACAAGGGTAAAGTGAAACTTATATCCATCTATTGTCATGAAGTTTTTTATGTTACAAATTTGAAAGGTTAATGAAAGGATAATCAATATAAGATGATCTAGAACTGATGTACTATATAAATAGCAAGGAACATGGGTGTTAACAGTCTTTTAAATCAGCAAAATACTGGCATATTTCAATAAAATTTTAAATTGACTACTAAACTTATTATACGAGGAGAAATAATATGAGAAAGAGCTGGATTCCAAATCTAATAACCTTAACTAACTTATCATTTGGTATTTTTTCAATAATGGCAACTCAAAACAGCAATTACTTTTTGTCTGCCATTTTTATAATTGTAGCAGCAATCATAGATAGATACGATGGAAGGATTGCTCGTTTTCTCAATGTATCCACTGATTTGGGCAAAGAGCTGGATTCCTTATCAGATTTAATTTCATTTGGAGTAGCACCATCTATTTTAATATATGTTAAATACAATTTATCCGATTCGCTTTTCTATAAATTGATTGGGGTTTGCTTTTTACTATTGTACATACTATGTGGTTCATTTCGGTTAGCTAAATACAATTCAACTGAATTTAATAACATATTTGCAGGAGTACCCATCACAATTACAGGATGTGCTTTAGCAATTTTATCGTTATTAGCGCCAACTTATAATAACATTACTGTTCTAATTGTAACAATTATAATGGTTATTTTTTCTTATTTAATGGTATCAAAAATAAAAATCAAGAAAATTTAAATCTGGCAAGATATTTTATATTGAAATAATAGATAACTTAGTGAATAATAGAGGAGGACAAGATGATATCATTTATATCAAATTTATTTTATGATTATGGATACATAGTTTTGTTTTTAGCCTTAGCTATTGAACTTATTGGTTTCCCAACGCCCGGAGAAGTCTTAATGACATACTGTGGAGTTCTTGTATCTCAAGGAAAATTACATTGGGGCTTGAGTATCGCTGTTGGAACTTTAGGAATTAGCATAGGAATAACAATTTCATATTTTATTGGAAGTGCTCTTGGTTATCCTTTTTTTAATAAATATGGTTCGTACTTTCATATGGGACCAGATAGATTAGAAAAGGTATCGAAATGGTTTCATAAATATGGAAGTTGGTTACTTATTGTTGCATTTTTTATTCCTGGAGTAAGACACATAACTGGATATTTTTCAGGAGTAACCAAAATGTCTTTTAGCAAGTTTGCTATATTTTCATATATAGGCGCTTTTGCATGGTCCGGAACGTTTATTTCATTAGGAAAAGTAGTCGGTCCATCATGGGAACAATATCACCCTACAATTATAAAATATATGATTCTATTTGTTGTAATTATTTCACTAATTGTCTTATTTGTTTCTATTTATAGAAAACATAAGGCTGGTATTGTTAAATACCTAAAAGGTAATTCCTAGTTTTTTTCTGCATATACATTATATAAACGGAAAGTTAAAATTCAATTGACATTTAAGGAGATAGTATGATAAATCCTAAATTAGTTTTAAATAAGAAAGGGAGAAATAAAACCATAAGAATAGCTATATTTATTATGGTTTTTCTTTTAATGTCAGTATTATATTTTTTCGTTAGTAATTCACATAGTGGAAGTCTAAATATAAAACCTGGTAAATCCGCAATGTCAAAGCAGCAATTTTTTAATACAATCGCACCTACCGCCGAGCAAATTTATAAACAAGACAAAATATTTGCATCAATTACTTTAGCCCAAGCAATGCTTGAGAGTGGTACTGGTAATTCTGCATTAACAAGGAAAGCTAATAATTTATTTGGTATAAAAGCTTTCAACTGGACAGGAAAGACCATAAAAATGCAAACCGAAGAACATAATGATGGCGTTGATGTAGTTACAATGGGAACATTTCGCTCCTATGATAATTGGGGTGAAAGTATTGAGGACCATACAAACTTTTTACTAGAAAATAGTACCTATAAGCGTCATGGTGTATTTAAAGCAACTACATATACGGATCAGGCAAAAGCGCTCCAAGCCTCAGGTTATGCCACAGATCCAAACTATGCAAAAGAACTTGTAACATTGATAAAAGAATATAATTTAGATAAATATGATAATGTAAAATAGTAAAGAAAATTGTTTATAATAAAATAGGAATGCAAGTAGATTTGTCCAACAAATTTACTTGCATCCCTATTCTTTATTGATTTTTCCGCTTTATCCCAAAAATATTCCTTAACTTTTATCTCTTAACTCGATGAATTGCCTTATTAATAATTCTATCATATAACTTATCCACAATTCCTCTAATCTTATAACTATACAAATTACTAGTTATAAACACGATAATATAAGCTCCTACAACATCTAGTGGATAATGGTGTCCAACATATATTCTAGAAAATCCCACAATAAAGGATAAAATAGTTAGTATTGTTCCAAGTAATCTATTGTACTTACCTAGTCCTATCGCAATGCTCATGGTTCCTGCAGCATGGTCACTAGGGAAAGATGCATCTTGTACATGAGGAAGTATTAAATTAACTTTATTATTAACAAAAGGTCTGTTTACATAAAATATATTGCCAATTAAAAAGTTTAAAGTTAAATTAATTACTGCCAGAAAAAAAACATTTATTGCTGCTTTTTGATATTCAGAATTTTTCCTTGCAACTCCCAGTATAAATATAAATGCTACTATAAGCATAAACATATAGGGTACATAATTTGTAAAAAAAATCATTATATCATCTAAAACTCTGTTTTTATTTGCTAAATTGTTTATCAATCTAAAAATTTCTAAGTTCATTTTGTCATTCCCTTCATAATTCATACAGTACTAAACTGTTCGGTTTTGTACATGTAACCATTATGAAGTGGTAAAATTAAAATTAGATTAAAAAATCAGCATAGTAATAACTCCCACACTGATTCTTATAACTTTTGGATCAATATCTATTATTTTAATAAATTGATTTATAGATTTCAAATATCTCCTGAACATTAGTATCTCTAGGATTACCTGGAGTACATGCATCAGCTAATGCTGATTCTGAAAGCGCATGCAAATCTTCTTCCTTAACACCAATTTCTTTTAAACTCTTTGGAATTTTAACATCCTCTGAAAGCTTCCTAACTGCATCTATAGCTGCTTTTCTATATTCTTCTTGTGACATGTTATCTACGCCTTCTACTCCCATGTGACGAGCAATTTCTCTGTACTTTTCTCCTGTATATGCTGCATTATATTCCATAACATAGGGTAAAATTACTGCATTAGCCACTCCATGTGGAGTGCTATAAAATGCTCCAAGTGGATGTGCCATTCCATGAACTAGTCCAAGTCCTACATTACTAAATCCCATTCCTGCCACGTATTGTCCAAGTGCCATATCTTCTCTTCCCTTAGGCTCATTTACTACTGCACTTCTAAGTGAACGTGATATAATTTCAATAGCTTTTAAATGTAGAGTATCTGTTAGTTCCCAAGCACCTTTTGTAATATATCCTTCAATAGCATGAGTTAAAGAATCCATACCTGTAGCTGCTGTTAACCCCTTTGGCATTGATGACATCATTTTTGAATCAACAACTGCTATAACTGGAATATCATGTGGATCTACACATACAAATTTACGTCTTCTTTCTTCATCTGTAATAACGTAATTAATTGTAACCTCTGCTGCAGTTCCTGCTGTGGTTGGTATTGCAATAATAGGTACAGATTTATTATTAGTCACCACTGCACCTTCTAGGCTTCTTACATCTGAGAATTCAGGATTATTTATAATAATTCCAATAGCTTTAGCTGTATCAATTGATGAGCCACCACCTATTGCTATTAAATAATCTGCACCAGTTTCTTTAAACTTTTTTATGCCACTTTTTACTACATTTATTGTTGGATTAGGTTTTACTTCATCAAAAATCATAAAATCCAAATTGTTTTTTTTAAGTAAATCGGTTACATTACTGACTACATTAAATTTTATTAAATCTGGATCAGTTACAACTAATGCTTTTTTATAACCTCTAATTTTAGCCTCTGAAACAATATTTTCAATTGCTCCAGCCCCTATATAACTTGTCTCATTTAAAACCATTCTATTTACCATAAAAATTCCTCTCCTCTTATAATTTATTTAATGCAATAAATTGTAAGTTTATTGCATTAAAGTATATTAAATTATTAATCTAAATAGTCTTCTGAAATGTGAACATTGAATGCTTTTCCTAAATCTCTAAAATTTTGGGAAGATATTGTTTGCTTCTTTCCACCCATAGCTAGTACTTTTACTAAGATTTCAGCAGATTTTTCTACTGTATCCATAAGTCCAAAAGTTAAATCTAAGCTCTCGCCAGCACAGAACATTCCATGATGTGCCCAAATTACTACGTCATGTTTATTCATTAATTTACCAGTTTCATTGGCAATTGCAGCTCCTCCTGGAACCATCCAAGGAACGATGCCGATGCCACTTGGGAATACTACTGGACATTCTGTTGCCATTTCCCACAATTGTCTAGTAAATACCTTACCATCTAGTGGTAGTACAAATGTTAAAGCTATAGTATTGGTAGTATGTGAATGCATTATAACTCTGTATGCACCCTTTGTTTTTTCCTTCTTTATTGAATGACTCATTAAATGAGAAGTTATTTCACTTGTAGGTTTTGCTCCATTTATAAGACCCCAAACTATTTTATAATTTTCACCTTTTTCATCAATCTTAATTATTCCTGCATTTTCTTCTAAACAAACTGTCATGTTCCTTATGAATTTTCCACTTCCAGTTACTAAAAAATATTCATTAGCCAAGTTTTTAACAGTTACTCCTATTGGTGTATATTTTGAATCTTCACTTATAAATTCTTTAACTGCCACTACTTCATCTTCTGTTAATCTATACGATATATTTCCACCGTTTCTTTCATGCCATCCTTTAAGCCACGCGTCATTTGTTGTTTTTTTAAAATTTTGTACAAATTTTATATCTTCCATAGTCATATTTATCTCCTACTTTCTTCTTAATAGTCAGATTCTTTAATCGATTTCTCATTTGTTTCTTTATTACAAGTTCTGTATTTCACTATTTTCTCTTTGATAATTCAGTCTTCTCATATTCCTTAACATCTTTAAGCCAATCTTCTCTTACTGGAACATTATTTTTTTCACAATAATAATTCCAAATATCACCCATTGGGTAAGTTTTAAACTCTTCCATTAAAGCTAATCTTTCTGTGAAGTTTCCTGCATCTTGTAATTCTTTTAATTTTTCATTAGGAATTAACATTGCATTTAATAATGCCTTTATCATATTTCTTGTTCCAATTGTCCATGCTGCTATTCTATTTATACTAGCATCAAAGAAATCAAGTCCAATAATTACTCTATCTAATGCATCATTCCTTACAATTTCTTTAGCTAATTCTTTAAGTTCATCGTCTAAAAGAATAACATGATCAGAATCCCATCTTACTGGTCTGCTAACGTGAAGTGCAACTTTTTCATTAAATAATAACATTGCTGAGAGTTTATCTGACACAACTTCAGTTGGATGGTAATGCCCTGTATCCATTAATGACATTATGTTATTTTTAGCTGCGTAACTTATATAAAATTCACTTGAACCCACAGTATAAGCTTCTGCACCAAGTCCAAATACCTTTGATTCCACGCAATCAAGATTGTACTTTTTATCTGTTTTCACTTTGAATATTTCATCTAGTGATTCTTTAAGTCTTCTTCTAGGTCCTAATCTATCGCTTGGAATATCTTTATAACCATCTGGAATCCAAATGTTAGTTAAACAAGTTTGTCCAAGTTCCTTGCCAAAATATTCACCAATTTTTCGGCAAGCTATGCAATGTCTAATCCAAAAATCTCTTGTTTCTTTATTGGGACTAGATAAAGTTAATCCGTCTGCAGCTTTTGGGTGAGAAAAAATTGTTGGATTAAAATCAAGTCCTAATCTGTTTTTCTTTGCCCAATCTACCCAATTTTTAAAATGTTCTGGTTTCAATTCATCTCTTTCCACTACTTTACCATTAGTTTCAGCGTATATTGCATGAAGATTTACTTTATGTTTTCCTGGAATCAAACTTAAAGCTTTTTCTAAGTCACGTCTTAGTTCTTCTGCATTTCTAGCTTTTCCTGGATAATTACCAGTAGCAGCAATTCCTCCGGATAATTCATTTTGACTTACTTCAAAACCTTTAACATCATCACCTTGCCAGCAATGAACTGATATTTTTACCTTGTTAAGAACTTCTAAAATCTTATCTACATCTAATCCCCATTTTTCATATTCTTTTTTGGCCATTTCATATTTTTCTTTAATATTCATTTATATTTGCCTCCCTTATAATTTAAATTAGTATTTATTTTTCATTAGGTTTAAATATATTAATATCAAAAGATTCTTTAATAACCTTTCTTGCCTCACCTAAATCCTTAAATACATTTTCACTTATTAGTTGAGCTGCAAGATTTCCTATTGCCGTAGCTTCCACAGGTCCTGCTAAAACTTCTTTTCCAGTAACCTTAGCAACTAATTCATTTAAAAAATCATTTTGACATCCACCACCAAAAATATTTATTCTCTTGAATTTTTTTTCAAATATCTCTTCAAGATTCGCTGCTGCTTTTTCATAACAGTGAGCTAAACTATTAAACACGCACATTGCTATTTCTCCAGTCTTTTGTGGCATTTTTTGATCTGTTTCCTTGCAATAATTTTTTATTTCTTCAATCATATTTTCGGGTTTTAAAAACCTATCCTGATCCACATCTACTATTGAATGAAAATCCCTATTTTCTCTTGCAAGTTCCACTAATTCTGAAAAAGAATATTTATCATTAAGATTTCTTCTAACCTCTTGAATTACCCAAAGTCCCATAATATTTTTTAAAAATCTATATCTATAATCTATACCACCTTCATTAGTAAAATTGTATTCCATAGCCTGTGGCACACATATAGGAAATCTATTTTCAACACCCATTAGTGACCATGTTCCTGAACTTAAATAAATACTATCACTGTCATTACATACTGATGATATAAATGCTGAACCTGTATCGTGGGTTGCCGGCAGTATAACTTTCATGTCAAATCCAAACTCCGCAACTAATTCTTTTCTTAAATTTCCAAGACTAGTTTTAGGAAGTTTTATTTCTTGAAATATATCTTTTTTAATCACAAGTTCATCTAAAATTTTATCATCCCAAGTTCTATCAAAAGAATTTACCAGTTGTGTTGATGATGCATTTGTATACTCATTTACCTTTTTACCTGTAAGCCGAAAGTTTAAATAATCCGGAATCATTAAAAAAGTTTTTGCTCTATCCAAAATTTCTGGATTATTCTTTTTTATTGATAATAATTGATACACAGTATTAAATCTTTGGAACTGGATGCCAGTGTATAAATACATCATATCTTTAGGAATAATCTTAAATACTTCTTCCATCATTCCTTCTGTTCTGTCATCTCTATAAGCTACTGCATTACCTAAAATATCATCCTTTTCATCTAGTAGCACAAAATCTACTGCCCAAGTATCAATTCCTATACTCTTTGGTATTTTCCCAAGCTCTTTACATTTTTTTATACCTGTTTTTATGTCTTTAAACAACTGTTCAATATTCCAGCAATATTCATTTCCTATTTTATTAATTCCATTTTGGAATCTATAAATTTCTTCTAACTCTAGCTTTCCATCTTCTATGCTCCCTAATATGTGTCTACCACTAGAAGCCCCAATATCAATTGCTAAATAATATTCCATAGCATGCCTCCAATCTTTAGAAAACCTTTACAACAGTTTTTTTAAAAGTCATACATTAACTCTATTTTAATTCTACTGTTAAGTAAATTCTATGTCCTATAACGATACTCTCACTGTCCTAATAAGCAATTGTATTTGGCTGAAATTTATTGTTTTCTTCTATACTCATCTGGTGTTACTCCTACCTGATCTTTAAATTGCCTATAAAAATAGCTCACATTGGAATACCCAATTTCAGTAACCACATCCGTTACTGACATCTTTGTATTCTGTAATAAATATTCTGCTTGTCTTAATTTCTTTTCTTTTATCAAATCCGTTAATGTTTTCCCTATAACCTTTTTAACTAATTTACCTATATAATCAGGATTATAACCAAAATGCTCTGCCATAGACTTTAGCGATATATCATTATAATGGACGTTAATGTAACTTAGAATTTCCGTAGATATTGTGGAATCAATTTTATAAACTAAATCACTAGATAAATTTTTTTGATAATCTCTTAACAATTCATTAAACAGTAACATTATATAAGCACGGATAGCGGTTTCCATTCCATTTTTTTTATCATAATATTCCATGAGTATTTGCATCATAAAATTATATACCTTATGATTTTCTGATGTTTTAAAATGAATATATTGCTTAAATTTATTTTTACCATACAATGCCTTGACAATAAAATTAGAGATTAAATCATTATCCGCAATTTGGCTCATAAAAATCCAATCAAAAAACTCTTTTTTAATTAATATGTTGATAGCTATATCATTTTCACTGGCTTTTTCAATGCTATGTTCCACGTTCATATCTAATAATAGAATTTCTCCTTTTTCTATTATTATTTTTTTACCTTCAATTCCCTGTTTAATGCTTCCTGAATACACAAACAGCATCTCTAAATAGTCATGCTTGTGTTTGGAAAATTCTACAAACCTATCATGTTTATGAATAGATATAACTTCTGAATCTTTCATTAATTTTTTGTTATTGATTACCCATGAATCATCTTTGAGTTTATTAGAAAAATGTTCCTTAAGGACATTATTAAGATATGCATTCTTTTTGTCTTTATACAAAACATATGCTTTCTTTTCAATATCGTTCAATTTCTTTAATTTTTCATCAAGTTTGATAATATCCATATTATCACCATCACTTTTATTTTATAATCCCAAATTATTATAGTCTTTTAAATTTAGTCTTTTAAATTTAGTCTTACAATTTATACTTGATGAAATTTCAAGAAAACACTTTTTTTTATTAATCATTAAACCATATATGAATCTACAGCAGAATCCAAATCACCATAACGTTCTTTTGCGATTGCTTCAAGTGTTTTTCCTGAAGTATTTGGGGCAAACACTATACCGACTATAGCGCTAATTACAAGAAATCCCACCATAAATGCCGCTGCCCTCTGAAAACCAAATTTACTCATAATTGTTGGAACAGCAAAACTCCATATACCAAGTGTTACACGAACAATACAGAACATTACCCCCTGTGCAGTTGCCCTATATTTGGTTGGAAAAAGTTCACTGGACCATAGCTGGTAGAATGGTTGTTGACCAAATCCACATGAAATTCCATATACTACTACGAATATTACCAGCATACTAGGCCTCATACTTGATGCTGGTAATAAAAATATTGACCATGAACCGATTGCCATTATGGCTGATACTGCATAAATACCTCTGCGACTTACTTTATCTCCTAAACGCATGAACACAAAGTAAGTACCAATAGCTGTAAATGCGAATAGACCTGCCTGAAGTAAATTAGCATTTTGAGAAGAAACCTTGCCAACAGTTTGATAAATTAATGGCATAAAGAATCCCATTGTACCCGCTGCCAAATTCCAAAATAAATATACACCAAGTAAAAATACTATAGACTTAAGATTTACTGTTTTTAACAAATCCTTAGCTGATACTTTTGATAGTTGTTTTCCTTGTGCTTTGAGTTCTTTTTCTTTATTATGTTGAGCCTCCCAAGATTCTGACTCTGGCAATCCTCTTCTTAAAATCCAGGTGAAAAGTGCAAAAAAAAATAAATGTGCAAAAACTATTCTACTACCAAGTAGACCCATACCACCTAATGCAACTGAAAGAATGTAAACAACAATTGGACCAGCTGACCATGCAATTTGTGCTGAACCACAATGTTTCGCCCTATTTTTAGCTGGAGCGCCTTCAGCAATAGTAGTCCACGATGCCGGAATGTCCGCACCAACAGATAATCCTACAATAATATATCCAACAAATATCATTGGAAAGTTTTGGGCAAAAATAATTAATAACATACCTAGCATATAAAATATCATAGAGCAATTATAAACTATTTTACGTCCATATTTATCACAGATATAACCACCAATTAATGCTCCAATAGCTGCTGAAATAGCATTTGAACTAAAGGCACTAAGTAAACCAAGTTTAATGTCACCCATGTGAAGAAAAGAAGTCCAAAGAGATAAACCTGCAGCTCCTGCAACAATAGAACCGGCATCAATATAATTTGCCATAGATGCTGCAATGGTTGTCTTCCAAGCTAATTTGCTCTTTTCACTATTACTCATTTATTATTCCCCCTCGTATAAAATAAAATTAGTTTAATTCAATGAGTTTTACTCTTAATCTAAATGAAATATTTCCTTTAATTCAATCGAAACCGGGCTATTATCAACATTTGTTTCCATAACATCCTTCATATATTTCCACCACTTTTGGTTTATTTCTGTTTTGTCGCTTTTACTCCATAATTCCTCATTTTCAATTTCTAAATAAGCAAACAAGTTATTTGTTTTTGGATCTAGGAAAATAGAGTAATTTTTTGCACCATATTCATGTAACATGTCCACCATTTCAGGCCAAATTTCATTATGACGTTTTTTGTACTCATCCTGCATTCCGCTAAATACTTTCATTACACTACATTTACGAATCATTATAAATCTCCTCCTCAGTATACGTTTTCTGTATACGTTTAAATTGGCTATATCTACATTGTAGCTATATGAATAAAACTATTCATTAACCTAAAAAGTGTTTATAACTATCAAAATCAGTTTTTATGCTTCGTTTATAATTAATTTAATACTTACCTTAGTTGCCTTTTCCTATTCGCTGGTAAGTTTTATAGTTCCATCATGTAGATCTGCAATACGCTTTTCAATGGACATTCCGAGTCCGGTACCAGTTTTTTCCTTTATTCTAGATTTATCTAATTAATCTACGTATAACTTCTTCTGCTGTAACTGTCATATGCTTTTCTTTATTATTGTCACGAAACTTCCCGGCAACTGAGTTTAAAATATCCAAAAAAATTTTGTTAAACACCTTTATTACTATACCCCAGGTACCTTTATGATAATACACAGGGTGAATTCCTGCAAAAGGAGATAACTTCTACTCCTAACGCAAAAATTCCCTCAAATCTAAAATTTGAGGGAACATATCTGTCCTAAAGCATAATATCACCTAATTGCATTTTCATTTAGCTAGGACTGCTATATTATACTAAACTATTTATAATCAACCTTCTTTACATACATTGTTTTAATATCGTCTCGATTTCCTCTGTAGTTAGCACACGATAGCCTCCAGAAAGAATATAGATTGATTTAGCTAAATCAGCAATCATATCTTCTCTTACACCTAACTCACTGATTTTCATTACAAGTTCTAATTTATTCATATACTCTTCCATTGCATCAAGGCCTTCATTTGCAACCTGCTCATCAGTTTTACCATCTGGCTTTACGTTCCATACATTGATGGCATATCTCTTGAATTTAGCAAGTCCATCCTGCATGATAAATCTGTAATATGGCATAGATACTGCTGACAAAGTCATGCCATGTGTTGCATTTGTATAGGCACCTACTTGCTGTCCTATCATGTGTACCATCCAGTCTGTTGCTTTTCCCTTTGCTACAAAGGTATTCAATGCCCATGTACCAATCCACATAATGTTACTTCTTGCCTCATAGTCCTCTGGATTTTCTACAGCAATCAGTGAACTGTGAATTAATGATTTAAGCAACCCTTCCATTACATAATCAGAAGTATTATCATCTGTATTTGAAAAATACTGTTCTAAAATATGTGACATAATATCGAAAAAGCCTGCTACCATTTGGTATCTTGGAAGAGTATAGGTAACCTTTGGATTCATTATAGAAAACTTAGGAAATACATTCTCATTAAATACCTTACCAATCTTTAACTTATCTTTTGTATTGGTAATAACTGCACCACCATTCATCTCACTTCCTGTTCCTACCATTGTAAGAATTACTCCTATAGGAACAGCCTCATTATCAGGATCTTCCATTCTAAGATAAAATTTCTCCCATGGATCTTCAGTGCAGTGAACAGATGCGGATAAAGCCTTTGAATAGTCAACAACTGAACCTCCACCAACTGCTAATATAAAATCAATGTTGTTTTCACGAGCCAGCGAAATTCCCTCATATAACTTTTCTAGTTTAGGATTTGACATAACACCTGAAAGCTCTGTCACTTCTTTTCCAGACTCATTTAAAATTGTAATAACATCATTGTATATTCCATTTTTCTTAATAGATCCTCCTCCATATACGAGAAGAATTTTGTTGCCATAATTCTTTAATTCCTCTGAAAGGTTGCTCATGGCATCCTCTCCAAAATATAATTTTGTTGGGTTACAATAACTAAAATTTCCTAACATTATTTATTCCTCCTTGTATTATCATTTTATTTTGAAATGCTACTTTCATAACATAATATGTTCCACAAACATACACTCCAACAATAGACAAATAGTCTAAAAAAAGCTTTATAAAAGATTCATCAGAATTCCACATATCAAATGTATAGTATAAAATTAACTTAGAACCTATATTTCTATCAAATGAAACCTTCACTCCATATATAACAATTAACAGCGTTAAAATACGCAAAATAATTATACGAATCAGACTTTTATCTGTTTTTCTCATCATCTTTCTTACTCTGCCTATAATCATTTCACAGTGCATTCCTATATGTACTGACATGATAATTAGGCCCCAGTAAGCTGCCAATGTATGAATTTCCCGTGCGTTAAACCCTTCGATGTGTATATTCATAAATGCAAATACGGTACGAGATATGGGAATAGCACTCAATATAAGCAATATCATCATTACCATGAAAAGCAAATTAACTGCTATATTCAAAATACGGCGCATATTCATCTTTACTTTAAACATTGATTTATACCATTTTCTATTTAAAATATTGTGAATAATAAACAATATAAATAGTGATATTCCTAATATTTCGTGAAGCATATTCCCGGTAAATCTATAAGCCATTTGCACTATCATAAGAATCATCATGACAAAGTCAATACTCATTTTAATTAACATTTTTAGATTCAAAATTTTCTCCTCTTTATATATTCTAGCTTATCTTTTTTCTTACTTTGTCATACCAATCTTATGCAACCAATCTGAAACGTCTTTCTTTGCATTCTTTGTATCTTTTGCTCGTACAGCTAGTCCCTGCAAAATTGTTAACTTTGGATAAATTTTTTTGATATCCTCTAGGCTTTGACCGAAACCACTACCTTCATGTGTACAAAATGGTACAATAGTTTTCCCTGATAAATTATTTTGCTCTAAAAAACTAAATACAGGCATAGGCATAGTGTGCCACCAATCTGGATAGCCAATAAAAACAGTATCATAAGAATTTATGTTATTAGCCTTTGCTGCAAGTTTTGGTCTGGAATTTTCATCCTGTTCCTTCTTTGCTTGATCTACAAGAGTGTTATAATTAGTAGGATATGGTTTTACTGTTTTAATTTGAAAAATATCACCTCCAACACTTTCATGAATTTCATTGGCGATTATTTTAGTATTTCCAGTTTGTGAAAAGAACACTACAAGAATATTTTTTTTTGCAGTATTCACATTACTTTTGCTTTGTGCTTTAGATGAATCTGTTTTTTCTGTTTGAGTGTTTTCTTTTTGTGTACCACCATTCTTATTACCGCAGGCAATTAAGGAAACTGACATTATGGCTACAACAATTAATACTAATAATTTTTTCATAATCCTTCCTCCAACTCTTAAATTTCTTAACTAAATTGGGCTTTTGATGTTGCTTACATCCTCTGAATCATCATTTTCAATGAGCAAACAATCACCTGTATTATATTAAAACTCATTATGATTTAGCGTTTCAAATCAACTTTAACATCGATAGAACTTCCTAATCCTTTTATTACAGATAAATCCCCATCAACTTTTCCCATGTTTACCTGATAACCGTATTTTTTGGAATTCTCTTGATTCTCAAAGAGGACTGTAAAATATTTTCCATCCGTAGCAAAATCAATATCACCATCCAACCAACCGTTATGGACATCCTTTTCATCATATTTCAGGGGATTTTTCATTACACCACAATAGTCATGATCAAAGCGGTTTAAATGCACCGTATATGGCAGACGTGATAACAATTCTTTTGAAGATGTGGAATTATTTAAAGTAGCAGAAATCACCTTATTTCCAACCGTCAATGTAATAGCTGTGCCATTTTTTATCGTGCGTGTTGACATGTTAGAGCCTTTCGGGATATTTCCAGCAGTAGATGTACTCTTTCCAACTGCTGAACTTTCAGCAGAGTTTTGTTTATTGCTGTTGATTTGATTTCCACTGCATGCATCCAAAGAAATAACCATGAAAATTCCCAATATAATTATCAATAATTTTTTCATAAAAATACCTCCAGTATTCTTTAATTTTAATTTTAATTTTACCGTGTTAATACAACTAATGAATTAGATGACAATGCATTACTGTTTGCCAATGTGTTTTCTATCAATCCATTCTTTCAATTTTAACGGTAAAATCTTTTTTCATAACACCAACTTGTTCTATACCAGATTCAATGTGACCCAGTATAATCAATCCGTCGGCATAATCGCTGTCTCCATAGTAAATTACAAGATTCCCCCAAGGCGAGTATAGCGCTAAATCACCTAGCTTAGGATCAGCACCAGACGCTGCATCTTTTGTTGTTATTGGTTTTGAAGGATATGCAATTTTCTCTACACCTGCATAGTCTTTAAAGTTTAATGTTAACGGAAGCTGCGCCAACAAATCTCGACTACTTGGATTGTCATACATTTTCACAATAACTTCTTTACCTTCAAATGTCAGCTTAATTCTAGCACCCTTAGCGGAGACGCTCTCCATTGTTGAAGATGTTTTCTTATGGACTGTGCTTTTTTGCACCTCTTTACTGTTCTTGTCTGTTTTGCCGGATTGTAGCGAAGGATTACTGCCAGAGGAATTATTTTTGTTTCCACAGGCAGAAAGAGATATGCTCAATATTAACGTAAATAGCAACACAATTATTTTTCTCATAATAAATTTCTCCTACATTAAAAATTGTAATCATTTATTTGTATAATTTCTTAGTAAAATAAATATCAAACTCAATATTGTAAATAACACTCCACCTAATACCACGTATTTTGTACCTATTCCTGATATAAATAATCCACATATAGTTGTACCAATTGTTGTTCCTAAGTTAGCCGATGTTAAAAATAATCCATTAGCAAAATCAGGAGCCTCCGGAGCTGCAGATGCAATCCAATATTGATTAATATTAGCCCCTGCACCAGCTAATATTCCCCAAAACAAAGTTATTAAGACCATGGGTAAAGTGAATTGTCCCATTAAGAATAATATGATGTAAACTACTCCTAATGCAAAAGGGAAAAAAGTAACAAATTTTCTAGCATCTTTAACAAGTAGCTTTCCTGCAATAATGTTTCCAACAATATTCGCAACCCCATATATTAGGAGTATTAAACTGATTGTTTTATAAGGAATATTTGTAACAGTCCCAAGATATTCAGAAAGATAACTATAAACCCCGAATACTGCTCCATTTAATAAAATAACAGCTGCGATTGAAAGCCAGGTAATTGATTTTTTTAACACACTTATTTGTGCTCCATAAGAAAGTCTTGAATTAACAGGCATAGATGGTACAAATATAAGTGTAGCAATAAGCGCTATAATATTTACCAAAGCAAAAAACAACATTGCTACTCTTAAAGAGGTTACACCCGCAATAAAACTAGTAATCGGTACACCAAGTACCATTCCAGCAGATACCCCCATAATTACCTTAGAAACGGCCTTTGTAGCTTCTTCCCTACTATCAGCAGAAGCAGCCGCTACTGTAAAAGCCAATGAGCAATAAATTGGCTGAAAAAAAGCCGGAATCACACGAGCAATTAATAGAACTATAAAATTTGTTGTAAATGCTGAGATAATATTACCCAAAATAAAAACACTTAGTACAAGTAACATTACCTTTTTTCGATTTATACCAGAGAATAATAGTGGCATTGTTGGCCCAGCTATAGCGACACCTAATGCAAAGAGACTAACTAACAGTCCTGATTGAGATACACTGATATGAAAACTTTTAGCAATCAAAGGAAGTATCCCAACAACACCCATTTCAGTGTTTATAATAGCGAAAACACCGAAAGTTAGTATAAATATATATACATTGTTTCGTTTAGTCACAAAATGTACCTTCCTTTCTTTTATCTTACTTCCAAGAGTCCTAATTTTTTTTGCTTTTCATATAACCCAATACTATTTTTTAGACGCTGTAATCCATCTAGCAAGCGTTCCTTGGGGCATGCTATGTTCATTCTAATAAAGCTCTTTCCATTTTCTCCATATACTCCACCTTCAGAAAGGTAAAGGCCGGTCTCCCTGCGTATAAACTTGCACAGACATGTGGTATCTTGTGTAACACGGCTACAGTCTATCCACAACAAATAAGTTGCATGGGACTGCACTATATATAATTCCGGCAATTGTGAATTTATAAATGCCCTTACTATCGTTTTGTTTTCTTCCAGATAAACCCGCAATTGATTTAGCCATGCTTCTCCAAAAGTAAACGCAACAATTGCCGCTTCAATAGCAAATGCATTAGGTTCAGCAACCTCGTCAGTATTCAATCCTCGATTCATTTTGTGCCTAATAACTTCATTTGGAATCATTACTGCAGCTGTCTGCAATCCTGCAATATTGAATGCTTTTGTTGGCGCAATACAAGTAATGCTGTTATTAGCACATCTTTCGGAAACTGAGGCGAATGGAATATAATTGTAATTCATATTTGTAAGGTCACAATGAATTTCATCAGAAAGCGCAAGTACATGATATTGCCAGCATAGTTCTCCTATTCTTTCCAGTGTTTCTTTGTCCCATATCTTTCCTACAGGGTTATGTGGATTACATATTACCATCATAGTTGTCTGTGGATTAGCCAGTTTTTTCTCCAAATCCACAAAATCTATATTGTATTCTTTTCCGTCATACAATAGCTTATTTTCCACAATATTTCTTCCATTGTTCACAATAGAGTTAAAAAAAACATTGTAAACAGGTGTTTGCACCAACACATTTTCTCCTACTGTTGTCATCTTCCTAACCGCACTAGAGATAGCAGGAACCACACCCGTACAAAAAATCAGCCATTCCTTTTCTATTTTAAACTGGTGACGTCTTTGCCACCAACCGATGATTGCTTCGTACCATTCATCAGGTACAATAGTATATCCAAATATACCTTTTCCTACTTTTTCTTGAAGTGCCTCAATGATTTCTGGTGCAGTCTTAAAGTCCATGTCCGCCACCCACATAGGCAGTTCGCCCTCGCTTACATCCCATTTTAAGGAATTGGTATGACGTCTGTCATTTAATTCTGAAAAATCATATTGCATCCTCCATTTCCTCCGTGATAATTTGTGTGTTATTTGGGTTTATTTTTGTTTTATCCATAATAACTTCCCCAATCTTCTTTGCACGGATTATACCACTGATAGGATTTATGACACTGTCAATTAAACTGTCAATCTGAACATCTATAGTTGAATACTCAAAGGCCAATGTAGTGTTCATCAAAGTACAATTTTTCATTACAAGATTGTCAATGTAACACATTCCCTGTAGACTCTCAATTGTACAGTTTACAAAAGTCAGATTTTTAGAATTCCATCCAAGATATTCTCCGAAAATAAACGAATCATAAACAGTTACATTTTCGCAGTTCCAAAACGCATCCTTTGATAATATTTTTGCATTATGTATTTCAATGTTTTTCCCTCCGTCAAAAGAATAATTACCTACAAGATCAAAACCATCAATCACAATATTAGTACTGTTCATAGCAAAGTAGTCTCCCTTTGCTGTTACATTTTTTAAGGAAATCTGGTCACAATTCCATAAAGTCTCACCAGCATTTGGCATGGTAACATGATCCAATGTAATATTTTTTCCGCGCCTGAATGTTTTTGGTGCTTGAATGGTGCTATTCGATATGATAATATTTTCTGTATACCAAATTCCTGAGCGTGCCATATCAAACAAAGTACTGTCCTCTACCACAATATTTTTACAGTACCACAATGGATATTTCCACTTAAACATACTGTGATCTATTTCAATATCATGGCTTTCTTTCAATGGTGACTCCCCATCTGCAAATGTAGAATATGAAATTTTCAAATCCTGACTATTAAACAATGCTCTTTCACCTGTTAGCAACTGCTGACTTACTATTTTCATAATATATCCTTCTTTCTATTAAATAATTTTATTTTAATTTTTTGAAGTTGTTTTCATTATAGAAACTGCAATCTCCATTTTTTTGTGACCTGTTTAATCGTCTGATTCATAAAGCGCCCATTTTCTCCACTGAGTACTTATTAATCATAATCAACTCTGCTTACAACTCTATCATAAGGGCTAGAGTTAACTGTAAGTCAATACCTTATTCAAAAAAATCAAAAAAACTATTGACCTACAGTCAACTCTATGCTCTATAATAAGCAGCATACACTAGCTTTATTATATTGGAGGACAATTTTATGAAGTACAGAAAATTACCACATGGTAATGAACATTTCAGTATTCTAGGTCTCGGTATGGGTTCCATTCATGAAGGCTCAGAGGAAGAAATTGAAAAAACAGTGAAGATGGCTATTGAAAATGGCATCAACTTTTTCGACATGGTCGCCTCAGAATGCAAGCCTTACGCGTGCTATGCTAAAGCATTCAAAAATATTCGAGATAAAGTATATCTCCAAATGCATTTCGGCGCTGTATTTGATACAGGAAAATACGGATGGACTCGTGATCTTAATACTATCAAACATACTTTTGAGAGCCAACTAAAACTGTATGAAACTGATTATGCTGACATGGGCTATATTCACTGCATTGATGAAATGAGTGATTATAATGACGTGATATCTTCTGGCCTTTGGGACTATATGAAACATTTAAAAAGTGCAGGTGTAATTCGACATCTTGGATTTTCATCTCATTCACCAAGTATGGCTAGACGCCTTTTGGAAACCGGTTTGATGGATATGTTTATGTTCAGCATCAACCCTGCTTATGATTTTTCTTTTGAAAGTGGTGAAGCATGTTATTCTGAGGAACGTGCATCTCTATTCCGTGACTGCGAAAAAGATGGTATAGGAATCTCTGTGATGAAGGCTTTTGGTGGTGGCCAATTGCTCAACCCTAAAACCTCACCATTCAAACGTGAACTTACCAGATATCAGTGCATACAGTATGCTCTAGACAGACCTGGCGTACTTACCTGCCTTCCTGGTATCCGAAACCGTAAAGACCTACAAGATATTCTCGGTTTCCTTGATGCTACACCAGAAGAACGGGATTACTCCGTCATCGGTAGCTTCACTGCACAGAATGCTAAAGGAAACTGCGTTTATTGTAATCACTGCCAACCCTGCCCAATGGGTATCGACGTTGGTATGATCAACAAATATTATGATCTAGCTCTAGCTGGTGACGAAATGGCTAAAGGTCATTACCATAAACTGAACATCCAAGCGGATGCATGCATTTCCTGCGGACATTGTGAATCACACTGCCCCTTCCATGTAAAACAGATTTCAATAATGCATGAAATCAACCAATATTTTTTAAAACAGGAGTGATTAAAGAATATGAAATTATTGTTATAAAATAAACTGAACCTCATACAACGATTATTTCAAACCTTACAACAACAATATTAAAAAAACGTAAACTTAGACATTTGGCACCCAGTAAAACACGGGTGCTATTTGTCTAAGTTCACTTTGACATCTAGCAAATACCGTGATAAGATTTTCTTACAGTATAGACTTAACTCCAAGTCTATACCACTAGGTAAGAAGGTGAATTATGACATATTCTATTGGCGAAGTTGCAAAAAAGATGAATGTTACAGCATATACCCTTAGATACTATGACAAAGAGGGCTTGATCCCTTTTATTGAACGTACCCCCAGCGGAATTCGGTTATTTAAGGATTCTGATTTAGAAACATTAAAAATAGTTGAATGTCTAAAATCTACCGGAATGCCCATCAAGTATATCAAAAATTTCATTGATTGGTGTTCGGAGGGGGATTCCACATTGCAGCAGAGATATGACATGTTCATAGAACGAAAAGATGTTGTAGAAGCAAAAATGGAAGAACTGAAAAAAACAATGGAACTCATAGAACATAAATGCTGGTATTACAAGACTTCATTGGCCGCTGGGACAGAAGATATTCATAAAAACAAAAAAGTGGGGGATTGCATTTCTTCATAACAGAAAACCACTTGTATTTCATAACTATTTAAATGAAATACAAGTGGTTCTATTTATTTTCATTTAATATTGTTGAACCCAGTGATAATTCTCTCACTCCATGAGAAGAAGCATATTTAATTTAACGCTTACCTTAGTTCCCTTTCCCTCTTCACTGGTGAATTCTATAATTCCACCATGTAGATCAGCAATGCGCTTTGCAATGGAAAGCCCGAGTCCAGTACCCGTTTTTCCTTCGATCTAGATTTATCTACAGTGTAAAATCTATCAAAAACATTCGCTATTTCATTTTTGGGTATTCCAATACCTGTATCACTTACAGTTATTTCTACAGTTTTATTGTGTACTACAGAATTTATAACTATTTTGCCTTGCTCTGGAGTAAATTTAATACTGTTCTCAATAAAAATTCTTAGCATTTGTTTTATTGTATTATAATCTGCAAAAATTTTTGCTATATCATTTTGCTCGCTACTTATTATCTTGTTTTTAGCAATAAGACTGCTTTCATCAACAACCTGCTGAATTAATTCATTAAGCATAAAATTAGATTTTTCCATTTTGTAAGCACCGCTATCGCCCTTAGCAAGAAAAAGTAGCTGTTCCACCATGTCTGCCATATTAGAAGCTTCAAACTTAATTGCATAAATTGATTTTTCTAAAGCCTCTCTGTCGTCCTTGCCCCATCTATCTAGTAAATTGGCGTATCCTTTAATAACAGCAATGGGTGTTCTAAGTTCATGAGAAGCATCTGATACAAACTCAGCCTGCCTGTCAAAAGAATCCTGAAGCCTGTTTATCATAGTATTAAAAGTGCTACCAAGTCTTTTTAGTTCATCCTCAGGTCCTTTTATATCAATTCTTTCTTTAAGATTATTAATGCTTATATTTTCAGCTATTTTAGTAATATTATCAATAGGTTTTAGCATCCTTTTACTCATAAAATATCCTATGAAAATTGAAAGAATAATACCTATAAAATCAGCTATCGCCATTAAACCAAACAATACTTTCATGAAATCATACTCTTTATCCATATCTTTAACTATTTGTAAATTTACAGTACCATATTTGTTACTCTGAATTTTCACATTTTCATATAATAAATGCCTATCTTGTTCCTCTAGATGTTGTATTTTATTATATGGCTATTATTATTCATAACTAAATCACCTAACTTTATTTCTTCATATTTATATTCTGATGCATCATCCCTTTGCACAACCCTTATCCTTGCTAGAAGTTCCTCTATAGCAAAAGGTTTTGTCATATAATCATTAGCACCAATATCCAGTCCCTTTACCTTATAGCTTATGTCACTTTTAGCAGTAACCATTATAATCTGCACCTTGGAAAATTTTCTTACCTCTTTGCAAACTTCAATTCCATTGAGCCCTGGTAGCAAAAAATCAAGAATAACCAAATCATATTTATCATTTTCTATTTTTTTAAGTCCTTCTATGCCATCATATGCTATATCAGTTTTATATCCCTCATGATTTAGCTCCATCTCAATAAACATTGCCATTTGCTTCTCATCTTCTATTATAAGTATTTTAAATTTTCCCATAGTCTTCACCTCTTCTTCGGTAGTTCTGATTACATCCATTATAATATATTATCCTCAAAAAAATTAAAATTAGATTAAAATAAAAAAGGGCCTTCATTTAGGCTCTTTTTTTACTGGCTTATATTTTGACTTATTTTTTTCAGAAGGATCTATATTTTCGTAGTCACCACCTTCATCCTTTTTTAATCCTAATGATGCCATTTTCTTTTTTGTAGCTTTTAATTTATTGCTCATAATACCTCGCACCTCATATATTAATAAAATATCATTTTTAATATTCATATACAAGTTTATTCTTTCACATAATAGCTAAATTATTCATGATAATTGTGTTAAAGATATATTTATACCATGCGTTTTTGATTTTTCCCCTGCATTAGCGAAAAGGCCATGGCTAGTAATGCGCAAATAACAGAGAAGCAGTTGCCAGATTTCAGATACCAAATACCAGTTAAATACGTCTCTAACTGGTATCTGGTATCTGGTACTTGGTAACTGCTTCTCTGTTGTCTCACCACGTTGAAATTTATGTGCATTACCCATGATAGTACTATTGTTTGGTATTTGAAACATTCCTGAACCGGCTCCAGTTAGAATCATAGCAATAATTATATACCAAATGGAATATTATTGATATAATATAATTGCACTCATAGTATTTTGTGGAACTAACAATCATTAATATAAAAAGGAGAATAAAAATGATAGATTTATTTAAAGCATTTTCTACAAGGAAAGATTTTTTTTATGAGGGAGCATTTATCGCAAAGGTAAAATACCAACGTTTTCAGCCAGATTCAACTGAAGAAACTTTTAGAAGTGAAATTGTAAAAAGTAATAGAAGGCTTTGTATAGCAAGCTGTAGTGGATATATTCAAAATGAAATTTCCGAAACATTAATAGTGTATTTAATGATGAATGTAACCGTTAAAGAGTATGTTAAGCCGGAACCTATTAAAGACCAATGCACGTTTTGGCACACCTTCTCAAAAGAAGAAATCTCCAATTTTAGTCAGCTAACTGGGGATACAAATTCTATTCATCTTACAGAAAATCCTGTTGTACAAGGATTATTCATTTTGAAAGAACTTTGTAACACAACTCAAACAAATAAAATAGAGGTTAAATATATTCATCCTGTCTATGACAATAATCCTGTTTATTTAAAACACGAAGGAAATATTATCAAAGGTTTTAGTAATGATATATTATGCTTTGAAGCAACATTACTTTAAAAATTATAAACTGTTTTTTTATACTGCTTTGAGTTTTTTATCATTTTTTGCTCTAATTACTTTAATCTTCAGGCTACGCCTAAAAGAATCATGTGCGAAAGTTGAGTAGTAATAATAATATACGTACTTACTGCATCATTTGCACATACCAACATAATTCCCTCAATTGTATTACCTTAATTCATTATGAGAAGCAGCATGGCAAGGCACGTTCAGCGGCTATTCGAGCAAGCTTTAGAAAGACTTAGGCCACAGTTTGTTGAATCCCGTTAAGAAACTTTTATTGTCTGAGCAACGCGAGTTTAAAAGTTTTAGGGATTTGACAAACTGTGACCTTAGTCTTTCTTAAGTGACGCGAGTAGCATCTGAAAGTGTTTTGCCATGCTGCTCTCACATTATTAAGGTTAAACATTGAAAACACTATTCTGAGATGTCGCCTGAACTAGTTATTACTATTTTTCCATCTTTAATATCAATTTTTGCAGTGCCCCAGTTAGTTAGATTTCCAAAAAGAACTTCATCCACAAAATGAGGTTTAATGTTTTGCTCAACTACCCTCTGAATTTCTCTTGCTCCATAAACTGAGGAATACCCTTTTTCGGCAATCCACTTATAACAAGCATCTGTAACCTTTAATTTTATGTTTTTTGTTAATAGTTTTGCCTCAAATTCTCTTATACTTTTTTTAGCAATAAGAAGTGCCATATTTTCATCCATATTATTAAATACAACAATATCATTGAGCCTATTTCTAAACTCTGGCGAAAATGTTCTTTCTACTTCTTTTTTAATTTCCTCACTTTGCTGCTTTCTTTCTCCAAAACCAATTACAGATTTTCCAAGTTTCGCAGCTCCTGCGTTGGATGTCATTATTAAAATAACATTTCTAAAATCAGCTTTTTTACCTGTATTATCTGTAAGCGTGGCGTAATCCATTAATTGGAGTAACACATTCAAAATATCTGGATGAGCCTTTTCTATTTCATCTAATAATAATACACAATAAGGTTTTTTTCTAACTGAATCAGTTAAAATTCCACCTTCTTCATATCCAACATATCCTGGTGGTGCTCCTATAAGTTTAGATACTGAATGTTTTTCTTGATACTCACTCATATCGAACCTTATAAGTGGAATTCCTAGATTTTCTGCAAGTTTTCTTGAGATTTCTGTTTTTCCAACTCCAGTAGGTCCTACAAAAAGTAGATTTGCCACAGTTTTGCCATCCTCATTAAAACCAGCCCTTGACCGTTTTATAGCTCTAACCACTATTTTTATTGCCTCATCCTGTGAATATATATCCTTTTTAATAGTACTTTCAAGGTTTTTCAATTTTTCAGTTTCATTTGTGGAAATGTTTTGCTCTGGAATCTTTGCCATAGATGCAATTACTTTTTCCACATCACTCTTGTTTATAATACTGATATCATCATCATTAACTTTATGCAATTTAACATATGCACCCACCTCATCCATAACATCTATTGCCTTGTCTGGTAGGAATCTATCATTAATATATTTAGCAGATAATTCTGCTGCTGTTTTTAATGCCTCATCAGTATATTTCACTTGATGAAACTTTTCATAGTTTTCCTTTAGTCCAAGTAAAATGGCATAGGTGTCTTTTGCTGAAGGCTCTAATATTTCTATCTTTTGAAATCTTCTAGATAGTGCTCTGTCCTTTTCAAATACCTTTTTATACTCATCATAGGTAGTTGCCCCTATAAACTTAATCTTTCCATCCAAAAGAAATGGTTTTAAAATATTTGAAGCGTCCATAGCTCCACCGGAAACCGCACCAGCTCCTATTATAGTATGAATTTCATCAATATAAACAATAACATTTTCTTGTTTTCTTAGTTTATTTAGAACCTTTTTAATTCTTTCTTCAAAATCTCCTCTATATCTAGTACCGGCAAGTAGGCTCCCCATATCCAGGTAATATACCTTACTTCCCCTAAGTGCCTTTGGTACTTTGTTTTCCACTATTAGCTTTGCTAACCCTTCTGTTATTGCTGTCTTACCTACACCAGGCTCACCAACATGAATAGGATTATTTTTAAATCTTCTTGATAATATCTGAATAGTTTTTTCTAAAACATCTTCTCTCCCTATTAGGGGATCAATTTGACCTTTTCTTGCTTTTTCAGTTAGGTCCACAGTATATTTACTTAGAAAATCCTCTTTGCTTTTAGCTTTATTATCTTGAGATTCATTTTCTTCGTATGCTTTACCCAGGTTTTCACCATATATTTCAGATTCTTCATCGTCCTCTATAAGACTTATATCATGGGTAATATAGTTTAAAATATCAAATTTTTTTATTCCTTGTTTTTTGATAAAATAACTTCCAAATGAGTTCGCCTCATCATATATTGCTACAATAATATCCCCTAGTTTTATGTCTTCTTTACCTGCTGATAAAACATGCTCAGCTGCTTTAGTCAAAATATTTTGTATACCTTCTGTCTGCACAGGTTCACTATTTTGTAAAATATCTATATTTTCTTTGAAAAAATCATTCAAATCACTTTTGAGTATTTCTACATTTCCACCACAATTTTTGATTAATCTTTTTCCTTCCTCAAAAAACAGTGAAGCATAAAGAATATGTTCTGGAGTTAGATACTCGTGTCCTTTATCTTTTGCCTCGTTATATGCTGCAGTAATTATTTCATTTAATAAATCATCCATTTTCATATAATTATTCCTCTTCCATACTTAATTTAAAGGGAAAACCGCACTCTCTGGCCATATCCATTGCCTGATTTAACTTTGTTTTTGCTATATCATATGTATATACCCCTGCCACCCCAACACCTTTTCTGTGAACATCATACATTATTTGTGTAGCTTCGATGGCACCCTTTTTAAAGACTACCGTTAACGCCTTAATAACAAATTCCATAGTAGTATAATCATCATTATGCATAAGAACTTTATACATCTTAGGTTTTTTTATCTCTATTTTCTGTTCTTCTTTTGTGATAGTTTTCTCTGACATAACACCAACTCCTAAATTGTATAACATTGAATATTTTACTTGTTATTTATTTCATATGCATTAATCACTATACACATTATATTATATACTATTATAATCATAAAGATAGCACTAGAGATATGTTCCTTATACCTCTAGTGCTATTTTTGCATTTGTCATATGATTATCCTATTCCAATTCGTCTGTCCTTTTCAACGACTCTTTCACACTAGACATAACAGTTCCATGAAAACCTGACTCGCTTAACACGTGTAATCCTGCAATTGTTATACCTGCTGGCGAAGTCATTGTATCTGTAATTTCATAAGGATGCTTCCCAGTTTTTTGAAGTGTTAACGCAGAGGCAATGAGATTTTCCAAAGCAATAGATACTGAATCTTTGCGTGAAAATCCAGATTCCACACCAGAATCCACTAATGCTGCTATAAAATACATTATATAAGCTGGACCTGCGCAGCTATAAGCAGTAAATGCATTAAATAAATTTTCATCAATAAACATTGTCTGCCCTAAAGCACCTAAAAGTGTTTCAACGATTGTTTTGTCACTAGCCTGGATCTGCTTATTTACACTTGCTGCACTATATCCATGTTCTACATCAATCATAGTATTTGGCATAACCCGAACAAATTTATGATCATTCCCAAATATATTTCCTAGCTTTTCCATTTTTATTCCTGCACATATAGAAATAATAATAACATCTTCTTGCAAATCATTTTTAATATTTTGTGCAACTTTTATTATATCTTGTGGGCGTACTGCTATTAGGACAACGTCTGCATCTTTCACAGCTGTAGTAGCATCTTCTGCCTCAGTAATTCCATATATTCTATTGAGATATTTTTTTCTTTCACTCAATATATCAAAAACCGTAATATTTTCCGGAGCAAAAATTTTTTTTGAAACAATCCCTCGGATAATACCCTCTGCCATGTTGCCACCACCAATAAATGTGATCTTATTATTTACCATGAACGACCCCTCCTATTTTTTTGATGATGTCGTATATTGACCATCTAGAACCTGTAAATATTCCTCACCAAATAATGATACATATTCCTTTAATACTGAATTGATAATTAATTTTGTGTCTTCGCCAAGTTTGCTTTCTAATGTCTCCCTCATTGAATATAAAAGATGAGCAACATGAAAATTAAAATCTCGAATACAGCTTGTACCTAGCTGAGCCTTCTTTTGAGTCAGTTTTATCATATCCTCTTCATTCATAGGATTTTCCCAATGGAATTCACAATGATCATCCCCAAAGCTCAAATTACTTGTAGCTTCCATATGAAATTTTTCATTAAAACCGTTAAAAACAGCTGCATCTATATTGACGCAATAATATTTTCCATATTCTAGAAGGTTATATTTTTTCCATGAAGCACACCATTCACATTTTGTAACATTGCTCACAAGCTCTGGCTGGGTTTTAACAATACCAAACTGCATTTCACCTTTTTCTGGGACCCATTCGCCATAAGCCTGGCTACTTATAAAATCCAAAGCATCTCCGTTTTGAATCGCCCTCTCGGCCATTCTTTTTCCACGTTCATGTCCGTAATTTTCAATTCCTGCATAAATTATATCTTTTCCTTTTTCACCAAAACCTTCTATAGTATATTTTGCAAAAAGTGCAAATAAAATTGCATGATGTTTTATTGTACAATTAACAACTTTCCTTTTTTCCATTTTAGCCCCACACCCTTTATTGATTTTTATTGGTATTATATAATACACTTTTCTATTTTGCAACACTACTTACTAGTATAAGAAAAAAATAGCACCTGGAATCAACCAGATGCTTAAAATATATTTAAAAGGGGTAATCTTTATGCTTCTATCTTAATCTTTATTTATGACAAAACTATGTCGACATTATATACTGTTTGTAAATAATTATTGACTTGTACCCTACAGATACCTTTATACTTAAAATAAAGGTTATATATCCTTTATTTCCGTTGGAGGTGTTATTTATTAATATTAAATTTGTATCTGAAAAAACAGGATTAACAAAAAAAGCAATCAAGTATTATGAGAGCGAAGGGCTAATTATTCCATCGAAAAATAATTATAATAACTATAGAGAGTACACTGACCAAGATATCATAAGATTAAACTTAATTGGTGCATTACGATGTATAGATATTTCCATAAGCGAAATCAAATGTTTGTTAGATGGAAATAAAGATTTAAAAAATATCATGATGGATACTCTAAATAAAATAAATGAGTCCATTAGCAGTTTACAAAAAACTAGTCTTGTTATTAGTACTATTATGAGTAAAAATTTACAAGACTATAGTGCTATTGGAGAACAAGTAAAAAAATTAAGAGAAACCTTAGAATTTTCTGTAGGAGAAAAAAAAGGATTTATCTCTGCAACGTTACTTAAAATTTTCCCCGGAAACTTTGGAAAACTGGTTGTAATTATGTACGAACCCTTCTTAGATATATGTATAAATAGCGATGAAAAGAAAGAAGTATGGCTTAAACTTGTGGCATATCTTGATGATTTAAATGAAGTAAATGAGAATCATCCAGCTATAAAAAATATAATAAATATGGATACAACTAAAACGGAAATAGAATTTAAAAACGGATTAAAACACGATACTTTGAAAATTTTAAATGGTGATATTATTTCTTTAAAAGAAAAACGTTTAGAAAATACAATTTTACTTTATAACTCATTGAATGAAAATGAAGAACTCAGAAAAAAAATGAATGAATCAATGACTCAATCTAGATATATGCTTAATGATATTGGAGCAACTACTAATGCTTTTGAGGATTACTTAGAAATTTTAAATGAAGATTACAAAAGATACAAAGAAGTAGAACTTGAAATTAACAATGCTGTTGACGAGGAAATGCGAAAAAAATTTGGTGTAACCTTGAAGAATTTTTTTCAAAATACTGGTAACGCACTCTAATTAAGAAGACAATTTTTCTTTTATTATATTGAAAACTTTGTTTAAGCGACTTCGTATTTTGTTAAATAATTTATAATTTATTTTTGGCATAAATTCTTCGCCAAAATATCTATTTTCTATATATGCAGTGTACCTTATTTCAATTTGTATAACTTCAACATTTTTTATATAGCTATAATGATCTGTAATATAACCCCCTCTTAAACCTATTTCATCAACTTTTACAGTAAAGCCCTCATGAATAAATGCACTATACACAGTATACAGAAATTGTTTTGAACATGTTTTTCCATAGCGTGTTCCTAATACTATATCAGCTGTAGATTGAGCATAAAAGCTATGAAGATCAAATAAATAAACAATATTTTTCTCTTTTAAAATATTGTTTATTTCCTTAAGTAAACAAATATGATATGGATTATATATGTTTTCTATTCTATATTTTATTGTTTCTTTATATAAAGGTTTAATATAAATTTCTTTATCAAATGTAGTTTTAAAATAAACTAAAGATTCAGTATATTTTTTATGATTATGTTTATCTTCAATTTTCCTATTTACATCTATTACATATCTGCTGTAATTTGATGATACTGTAGTTATATCTAATTCATTTAAAAAGCTATACAATTCATTTAAGAACCAATCATTATTTGCAAGTATTACACCAGTTTTCATATTTTGTTTCATCTCTAAAGTAATCTTGTATGAACTGTGTGGAATACTTGCAATTATCTCAGAATAACATGCACCCTTTTTTAAATTTATAATATTTATTTTAATCACTTCATCCTTCTGCAAAATCATTATCTATGCACGCTTAGCCTTTAATTAGTAAATTAAATTTACCACAATCACTCTGTAACCTTTGTTGTTTTCTTCAAAACATCGTCAAGGTTTAGCCCTAGAGAACTTTTAATTTCCTCGTTTACTTGTTTACATGTTTCTTTATATTTTTTATAATCCTCGCTGAGTATTTCTAAATACTCACAAAAATTATTTTCATATTTTCTAATACTGTTAACGGCACCACTTGATTTATTTAAAACTTCACGAAATTTATTCCTTACCTCTTCATTTTCATTCATTAATTTTATAAATGAAACAGTATCTTTTTTGTGTTTTTCCTTTTTATCTGAATCGTCACTTAAAAGATCCTCTATTTTTTTCTTTGACTTTGCCTTAAATTGGTTAACAAAATTCATGTCAATGCCATCTATACCTTCTAAAATTGGATCATCGTAATCTACATCTTCCCCCTCATCTAATATTTCCACAAGTTTTAGCCACGCTTTCTCTTTTTCTGCTGGATCAACAAGAATATTAAGGAATGGTTCATAGCTAGCAACCAATATTTTACCGCAATTTCCTGGAAAAGTTCTTAATAACTTATTACATAAAAGTTCTTTCTTTTTATCTACAGAAAGTTCTAGAGTTTCTCTTAATTTTGTTGCCTGCTCACCAATACTACTGTAGTCTTGTAAATTCTTATCAATTATGTTTGTAATAACAACCTTACTTTTTTCTAAGTTACTAATGGTCTTCATTATCTTTTTTAAAGTGTCCTCCATAATTTGAGTAAGGTTCTTATCCCCTTGCAATAAACACTTTATTTCACATATTGGTATATCCATAGCCCTTAATGCACCAATTAGATTTAATTTTATGACATCATCATCTGTGTACTCTCTATAATTATTGTCATTATTTTTATAAGGATTAATTAAATCTTGAATTTCATAATACTTTATTGCCCGTTTTGTTAATCCAGTTTTCTCTGATACAATTTTTATATTCATAGATACCCCATAATATATTAGTTTCTCTTTAATCTAACTATATATGTATACCTAGGGTTCAAGTCAATAACTTTTACTACTTTGAATGAATTTACTTTTTTTATTATATTGGATAATATGAGTGCATAAATCGCGGTTTTAAGATTTATATTTTAATTATACAGATAAATATACAATGAACAATGGATTTTGAATTTTCACAAATTCATAAAATTTATTTTCTATGCTCTACATATTCAACTATATTACCGTCTAACTGTTTTACAGTCATATTCATTCCCGTTGGAACTTTTTTTAAATCTCTAATGATCACAGCACCATTCTTTAATAAGAACTCCTTAAACTCAATAATGGAATCCACTAAAAATGTTGCTTTGGTATCCTTAAATGGCTTTAAATCATCATCAGTACCACTCAAAATTAAAATATTTGAAATTTGTGCTAACTCCAATTTCATTTCAGAATACTTAAATCTTAAATCACATTTTTGATTTAAAATTTTTTCATAAAATTTTACTGTTTCATCTATATCATGTACATAAAGACGGATTAATATTTTTTCTACTTTCATTTAGTTATCCTCCAAAGATATTAAAAATTTAAGCTGTGTTCTTTCTCCATGCTTAACTTAGACCTATTTTAACATGTCCCCCAGCTTTTTTACCTGTAATTTCAACTTTTAAATTTTTACTATCACTTTTTCCAACTGTAACAAATTTACATTATCAATAACATAATACCATAATATATATTTATTTCAAAATAAATATATATTATGATAAAAATTACATTAATTAAATTTATATGATGTACCATTTAGTATTAAGCTTAATGGTTTAGTATTTAAACCATTATAATTAATGTTAAATCCAAATGTTCGAGTTCCACCATTAGCATCTATAAGACCATTATAACTCATATTCTTAACAGTTATGATTGAATTATTCGTTGCGTAGGTAGCATTCCACATATTACCAATAGACTTGTTAGTTGGTTGATTCCATGCCAATGTCCAACCATTAATTGGTATCGTTCCCTTATTTTTAATAGTTACATTAATAGTTGCACCGCTACCCCAATCATTTTCTATAGAGTATTTAACATCTACAGAGGAGTTTGATGTATTGGTATTAGTTGTATCAATAGTATAAGTTCCTGATACTACATTAGAATCAGCCATACCTGCTTTTACAGCTAAAGTATTAATTGTTGTAGTTTTGGATATAGTTATAGGCCTTGTATATATAGGCGAAGAACTTGTTGGAGTTGTCCCGTCTGTAGTGTAGTGTATAGTTGCACTTGGAGTAGCACTGGTTAATGTTACAGTTTGTGCTGAACTATATTTTCCTGCAGTAACGCCGAAAACAGGTGCTGATACTTGAGAAGTAGTATTACTTGAAGACCCACCTATATTTTGCTTTACGAATAATCCAGAAGTTGTAAGATTCGAATCTGTCCATCCCCCAGTTGTACTAGCTCCAGGTTTTAAAGCGGCAGAAGCTTCTTGTTTGTCACATAACGACCAGTTAACCCAGCTTATTTTTTTACTATTCATGTAGTCAATCCACTGTTTTGATGCATCTAAATATGTTCCTCCATTACCTGAAGCATCAGATGTTCCCCACTTTGTTACAAATACAGCTATACCTTTTGACATAGCATAAGTTATCTTATCTCTAAGCGATTGGCCATGTGTTCCAGCATAGAAATGACATGCATACATTACGTTAGAGTATGATAATGGACTATCGGCAGCAATGTCAACATCTTGGCTCCATGTGCTTGTACCAACAATTATTGTATTATTAGGATCAATGGCTCTTATAGCAGGAATTATATTTTGGGCGTAAGGTTTTATATCATTTGCCCAATTAGTACTACCATTTGGTTCGTTGCATATTTCATATATAATATTTGGATGTTTTCCATATGTGGTAGCCATCTGTTGGAAAAATGATTTTGCTTGTTCCTTGTAAGTGTTAGGATTCCCATCTCCCAATATGTGCCAATCGATAATCACATACATATTTAAATCGATAGCTGCTTGAACTATTTCCTTAACTTTGGCTGTTGCTGCTGTTGGGTTTGAAATATATCCACCTTGTTCAGTGTACATTGCAGCACGTACAACATTAACGCCCCAGTTATCTCTTAAATATTTCATACTATCATAATTCATGTAGCCTCCATACCATTGAAGTCCCTGGGAACTCATTCCTTTTAATTGAATAGCTTTACCAGTGGAATCGCATAATTGGCTTCCAACCACCTTAAGTTGACTGACAGGAGAGGTTGCGGCCTCTGCAGTATAAGGTCTTGAACTTACTACTATAAACAGAAGCATTATAGCAGCTATTGTAAATGTAAAAGTTCTTTTAAATAATTTAGCTTTTTTTATATCTAAAAACAATTTGATACCCCCTGTATAAAATAAATTACAATATATTTTACAATAACTAACATTAAGTAAAACTAATCAATGATATTATAACATAAAATTGTAAAATTAAGATACATAATAAAGTATTTTCACAATAAAGGATTATTTTTGTTGTTTTATGGTATACTAAATACATATTTACATTATAAACTTAGCAGGATATGGATTTCCATAATCTCTATGAATTAATATATTATTAATCTATCATAACTTTCAATTAAATCACAACAAATGTCATCTCTATCATCACAGTATTCCTTCTGCTCCACATCTTTTTAGTATGTAAAATCACTTTTAACAATTTTACTAATTAACATTGCTATGATAATATTTGCCGATAATTAATTTAATGTGAACTATTTATAATAAAAAAGGAGAGATAAAATTTTATGTTTGTAACTCCTCTTCTTTCAACCATTTTCGACTTCATACTGATAGAAGAAGTTCCAAATACAGGTACATTCATTGGCGGTGCTATTATTATTTTTAGCATTGTGCTGTTTAATTTGAAGGGAAAATAGAATAAAAAGACCCCCTAGGGGTTTTTCATGATATATTAATACAAACTTACGAATTAAATTGTGAGGTGTATATAATGTCAAATGATATATCAATAAACCAGCCTCCAAAAATACTAAATACTGCATTTAAATGTATGTCTACAAGTTGGTATACAAATGTTTCTATGAGAGATATTGCGATATATGCCATAATTGACTCCGTATTTAATTGTCTTTAAAGGAGAGTTTTTTGAACCTCTTCCATCATGTAGTAGTATTATGTCTCCAGGTTTTACTTTTTTAATAAGTTTATTTTTAATATAATCTGCTGTTACCCACCTACTCCAATCCATAGCATGTATTGACCATAACACAATTTTCAAATGATTTATTTTAGCACAATGAAATGTTACCGGGTTAAAGATTCCCCAAGTAGTTCTAAAAAATTCAACCTTTAATCCAAGTTCAGTCATGATCTTTAATGATTTTGAAAAATCTTCTTCCGTTTTATTGGGAAGTTTAAAAATATCGTTTGTATGTTTAAAAGAATGAAGTTCTATGAAATGTCCATCCTTTTCAATACATTTAATAATGCTAATTAATTGTTTAAATTAAATTTCCAACTAATTTTAGCGATGGCATCTTACTGTTTTCAATATCTATACTGTCTATAAAATCAACTATTTCTTCATCACTGTTAAAATTAACATACTTTCTTTGATCCCTTTTTATTTCCTCCAACTTTTTATTATTATCTTTCAAAAGTTCGTAAACTATATTATATATATTCTTTGTGCTATGGCAATATATGCCTAAATTATATTTCTCAGCAAAATGAGAGTTTCCTTGTTCCTGTCCTGGAAGTTCTCCAGTCATTACAATAGGTACATTGCAAGCAACCGCCTCCATCATCACATTAGGACTAGCCCTTGTGAACACAATATCTGAAGTGAGCATTAATTCTTGGATATTATCTACAAAACCATAAACCTTAACCCTATCTCCAAAATTGTTCAATAATGACTGTTCTAACTTATTTTTAAGTTGTTTATTTCTACCTGCCACAATATTAACATTACAATCAAAGTTTTTTAGAAGTATATCTGCAATCTTTCTCATATTGCCTACTCCTTCACCACCACTCATAATTAAGCAATTTAGTTTTTTATCATCCTTATCCTCTTTTAAATTTGTTACATTTTCATTTACTATCTGTGGTTTAACTGAAGATATATCCCATATAAGTTCCCATAGTCCCTCAGCTTTTCTAGTAATAATTCCATAGGATTTTCCTATGGTCATTAGTGGTTTACCACCAAGTGCAAAACCGTCCACCACGTGAACATTTATATTTTCTCTCATCTGAAATTTTTCTTGCAAGGCCTCAGTTATACTCTTATGCCCATTTCCAGTATGGTTTGATGAAATGATAAGAATGTTTTTAATCATAAGATAACCCCCTCTTCCTAGTAACGCTTCATTATATATTTTGCAACATTAAAATCGTATTAAAATCTCTTTAATTCTATATTAAAACTTCAACATTATGGTAAAATATGATGTATGTACAAAAAAATTAAAGGTTGTGATAGTTTTGTATAGCATTATGATCATAGAAGATGATAAGAAATTAGCTGAACTTATAAAAAAACATTTAGAGCGGTATGGATATAAAACATTTTTGGTTGAAGATTTTTCTAATATAAAGAAGGAATTTTTAGAAAATAACCCTGACCTTGTTTTAATGGATATAAACCTTCCTTCCTTTGATGGGTTTTATTGGTGCAGAGATATAAGAATTCATTCAAAAATACCAATAATATTTATATCTGCTAGAGATTCGGATATGGATCAGGTTATGGCAATTGATAATGGTGGAGATGATTTTATAACAAAACCTTTTTCATATGATGTATTGTTAGCAAAGATAAAGGGCGTATTAAGAAGGGAATATGGAAGTTATGCTAAAAATGATACAGATTATTTTAAAGTTGATGGTTTGATTCTACATATGAATAATAATATATTGGAGTTTAGAGACAAGAAGGCCGAGCTTAGTAAAAATGAGTTTTCTCTTTTGCTATATCTTGTTAAAAACATAAATAAAATTGTATTAAGAGATACCCTACTTGAGATTCTTTGGAACGATATTGATTTTATTGACGATAATACTCTTTCAGTTAATGTTACAAGACTTAGAAAAAAACTAGAAGAAGTAGGCATTAGTAATGCTATAGAGACAAAACGTGGACAAGGATATATTCTTATTAATAGTTGGATAGGGGATAAATCTAATGAATAAAATGAGATTTGTAGATTTTATTAGAGATAGAATAGCCTTTGCAGTAGTTTATTTTATAAGTATATCTTTAGTTATTTTAGTTATGGGTTTGACCACATTTATAAAAACATCGGATTTTCCTATGCCAAATATATTATATGCATATATTGTCTCTATAGTGTTATTTATTATATTTTTCATATATGAATACTCAAAAGTAAGATTATTTTATAATAATCTTACTGAGGCACTTAATTCTGAAAATATTATAGAAAGTATTATAAATGTAGGAGATGCTCAAGACATAGAACAAAAACTTTTCCTGCAAGTATTGGGTAAGTTACACCGATCATATACAAGTAGAATTTATAAATATGAGGAAACTCAGGAGCAGTTTTCAAATTTTATAAATCAATGGGTGCATCAAATGAAAACTCCTGTTTCTGTAATTAATTTAATACTTCAGGATGAGACTATGGCTGAATCTAAGGAAATACTCCAGAGTATTGGTGAAGAAAATGAAAAAATATCCCAAGGCCTTAATATTATGTTATATAACGCAAGAATAAATGAATTTAATCATGATTTTAATGTAGAAGATATAAATATAGTATTGATTTTAAGAAAAGTGATAAATGACAATAAAAAACTACTTATTAGAGGATGTATATTTCCTAAAATAACAGGTGGCACTACCTTTGTTCACACAGATAAAAAGTGGGTGTATTTTGTAATAAATCAGATTGTTATTAATGCTATAAAATACACAAATGCAGCCGTAAGAAATAAAAAAACTATAAATTTTAAAATAGAAGATAAACTTACAAAAATAGTTCTCAGCATTGAAGATAATGGGATTGGTATACCTAATGAAGATTTAGGCCGTGTATTTAATGCATTTTTTACAGGTAAAAATGGTAGAAAAACTTTTGAGTCCACAGGTATGGGAATGTATTTATCAAAACGTATTTGTGAAGAACTTGGACATGAGCTTAATGTTGAATCAGACGAAGGAAAAAGAACGAATTTTTGCATTGGTTTTTTTAAGGCAAAAAACATATTTAAATTATAAGGCATCTTCAAAAAAAATAAATTTGATGCCTAATCTTTCAAAATTGTAAGGTTTATATTAGATATGAAAGAGAAATCGATACTATGATTTCTCTATTTTTTTTATAATAAAGATGCAAGCTTGAAATAAGGCATAATCAAAGAAATAACAAGTCAGTATTCTGGTCTATTTTGTGGTATGCTTCGTCGCCATAACCATTACATAGCCCACTATGCGCAAGGTTTTGGCTCCTCGCCTACCGCAAAATATCCTCAGAATCTTTGACTCGTTATTTCTTTTCAGATGCCTAAATCTGAAAAGTAGGAGGTTTTTATTATGTCAATTTTAAAAGCACAAAATATAACTAAAATTTATGGTGGTAAAAAAGGCGGAATGATGTTTAAAGCTCTAGACAAATTCAGTTTAGAAATTGAAAAAGGAGAATTTGTTGGAGTAATGGGGCCATCTGGTAGTGGTAAAACAACATTATTAAACATAATGGCAACTATAGATAGTCCTTCCTCAGGAGAATTGTTTATAAACGGAACAAATCCAACGAATTTAAATGAAAAGGATACTGCACTGTTTAGACGAAAGGAACTGGGTTTTATATTCCAAGATTTTAATCTTTTAGATTCTTTATCGGTTAAAGAAAATATAATATTACCACTTGTATTAGCAAAGGTTAATGTTAAAAAAATAGAAAGTGCAGTTCATGATATGGCAAACCTTTTAAATATTAAAGATATTTTAGATAAAAAAACATATGAAATTTCAGGAGGTCAACAGCAAAGGGCTGCATGTGCCAGAGCACTGATTCATAATCCATCTATAATTCTTGCAGATGAACCTACCGGAAATCTTGATTCTAAAGCTTCCCAGGATGTTATGGAAACATTAACTAATTTGAATAAAAAAAAGGGTGCTACTATAATGATGGTTACCCATGATCCATTCTCAGCAAGTTTTTGCACCCGGATAGTTATGATTAAGGATGGAAAGTATTTTTTAGAAATTGTAAATGGAGGGAATAGACAAGTATTCTTCAAGGAAATTATGGATTCCCTCTCGCTTTTAGGTAGTAGAGCAAATAATAATTGTACATTATAGGGAGGTGGGATTTAAATGA